>Ga0116231_10002102_pt1 | contig 41624 bp, 41 predicted proteins | sample S1TSphgellanicum_2_FD_89695 | JGI IMG/M metagenome (GOLD analysis project Ga0116231, IMG submission 89695) | Host-associated microbial communities from peat moss isolated from Minnesota, USA - S1T2_Fd - Sphagnum magellanicum MG | ecosystem: Host-associated > Plants > Peat moss > Unclassified... | reverse complement strand
TTGCTTTTTTTTTTTTTTTTTTTTTTTTTTTTTTTTTTTTTGGGTGACCGATTTCATTCACCATATATGCATGGGGTCAAACAAACAACAAACATGTCATATGTGCATGGGTTGAACAAACAACAAACATGTCATATGTGCATGGGTCGAACAAACAACAAACATGCACGTAAGTACAAGACTTGCATGTAAGTAGTAGCATTGCAGATATGGTTTTTTTGGCCAATTCTTCCACACAAAACATGCCATACAAGTCCCCCCCTTACCAAACTCTTTGGAGGTTCAAGGGAGGGCCCTACCTTTGGCTCTGCCCATGCATCTTAAAAAGCACAGAAATGTCCTCAAAATGTTTCACCAGCTCTGTTGTTGGTACCAGGGATTTCAAATGGCACATCTTACACCAATCTCAAAAATAAATTTAAAAAATTTAAAATATAAAATAATAATAATATAATATATAATATAAATGTTATATATATATATATATATCACATATATTTTACATTGAAATGGATGAAATCACATACCACGCAAGTGCACACCCATATACCCTAGTGTGTGGCATGTGTGAACTCATTGCCCAACTAATTTTATGCTTCCAAAACTAGTTTTTGTAATGTAGTTGGATTTCCAATTTCTAGGTGACCGGCAATTTTTTTTTGGGGTTGGTGACCGACATTTCGTTCACCATATATGTGCATAAGTCAAAAAAAATTGGACTCAAAATTTAATATCTCATCCACCTTAGGTTTAGACTTTACAAAAAAAATCACCTCCATCAAATCTCACTCATCGAGTGCTTTTCCAAGAGTACGGAGAGAACACACACCAATTTCCTCTAACATTTTTTAATTTTGTTGAATATTCAATGACAAAAATTGTTTCAATATTCAATAACTCTTGCAATATAATAAGTCTAAACATTATTAAAAAAAACCACTTTGATGCACCCTTACTCATCAAGGGCTTTCCAATGATACCACCAAAAGTGTGGTGAAGGGCACCATGGTTTGGGAGATCTTAATATGACAAATCAAACTACCTTCCTTAATAGATAAATGTTTGCAAATCTTGTTTTTGAAATGCCCTAATTATTAGTCCAAACACATTCCCAATAAAGCCATTGAAATGGAGAGATTTCTACTAACTAGACTTATTTAACTCAGTTAAGTAAATAGGTTTTTTTTTCCTTTTCACATTGTACCATATAGACTTTCTCTTTGCTAAGTGAATGGGGTTTTTTTCTTTTGCATTGGGTTCTCCCTTTTTTCAAATGTACTATGTAAACTTATATTGAGGTTAAGTGAAATGGGTTGTTTTTTTTTTTTTTTTGGGGGGGCACAAGTGCAACAATTGTACCTAGTCTTTGGAGCTTGCACATGTTCTATGTAGACTTATGGTGCTGTTAAGTGAAATGGGTTTTCTCTTTATTTTTGCACGAGTGCAACAATGGTAGTTTTTGGAGCTTGCACATGTACAATGTAAACTTATAGCACGGTTAAGTGAAATGGGTTTTTTCTTTTGTTTTGCACGAGTGCAACAATGGTAGTTTTTGGAGCTCGCACATGTACAATGTAAACTTATAGCACAGTTAAGTGAAATGGGTTTTCTCTGTTTTTTTGCACGAGTGCAACAATGGTAGTCTTTGGAGCTACTTCTAGAATTTGTGATTTCCAATTGGTGTTTCACTATAGACTTTTGTGAGTTCCAAACTGACATATGATTGATCGTGGTATCATGTGAAAAAGAACGTGCATGCATTGCATACCCTTATATAAGTAGGTATATTATAGTATTACGATCAACCTTGCAAACCCTTATATATGTTATAATATTACAATCCACCTTGCAAACCCTTATATATATATTATAGTATTACGATCGACCTTGCAAGCCGTTGAAAAGAAAGTGCTTGGCAATGGTGTGAGCTATATTCGCTAGATGTCTAGAGTGCAAAGCTGGCTTACCAACTAATAACGAATGAAAAAAGGAAAAAGAATCCTAAGTTAAGGGGGGGGGTGTGGGGTGGGTCAAGTGGGCCAAATCCATTTTTTCCACTAACCCTTTTTTTGTAGTTGCTAAATGGGCAATTAAGGGAAGCACCAGTTTAGTACTCTAGAGAGTTATAGTAGGAGCTATCACCCATTATTTTAATTTTATATTATTTTTCTGTTTTGGGCTTCTTGGAGCTTAGGTAAGTAAAGACCCTAGTTATGTGCCCTACCCCTCTCCCCCCACCCCACCTTTGTGTCTTTGCGGAGTGTAAAGGAACCCATGCCCATGGTAATTCAATGATTCAAAGGGTGGCCACTACTAAGGGTGTGAGATCAAGTGCAACCAACCCACAAAATTTGCAAATCATATATTTGCCAATGAGCATGGATGCACCTTCATACAAATGACATTTTCTATCTCAATTACCTATTTTACATAGTGAAAAAACATGTTCTTTTATTTTTATTTTAAAAAACTTAAAATGTTTCTTTTTTTCTTTCTAAAGTTTTCATTGTCCACAAAAGGCTTTGATTATAAAAAAAAATGAAAAGCCCTTGTAAAATATAGGTACAAAGAAAGTTTGACTAGGAAAAATAGGGTTTTCTAGACATTTGAAGGCCTTTGGAGACATTGTAAATAAGCTTTTAGCTTTACATTAGCCCTAGTTATAGACTAGGATGAATCTCCACCGCAAATATAAAGGAAAAATTAGGTCAAGGTTTTATGAACCTTAAACCCTAAAAACCCTAAACCCTACTATACACACACACACACACACACACACACACACAATGCTCCCAGCATCATTCCCTTGAAAGAACTTTCAATGTAGACTTATGATTTGTTATTTTCCAAGCATGAGGTGCATAGTGCAACACCCCTCCTACCAAATGCAATCCCATGTCGATCTTATCTTATGGGCTCTAATCTTTTCATTGGGATTCAACAACTTACATACATACATGCATACATACATACATACATACATATGGTGTTCTTGCCTTTGTGGTGTTTGTGCAAAACTAGAATTGAATCTCATTTTTTCATTCATCCATTGTTTGATTGGCGATGATTGAAAATGATTTTTCCATAGTAAGTAAGTTGGATGATGATTGAAATCAATTATTGTCATTCTTTCCGTGGTGACCAAAACCAATCTCCAACGTTAATTTGATGATGAGTGAAAGGCGATCTTCACCATTCATTCAATGGGAGGATTTTTCCACCATTGGATTGGATTGGATTGGATGGGGAATTTTCGCCATTGGATGGTGATCGAAAATGATCTCCATTCATTTGATGCCAACTCAAAGGGAACTTCACCATTGGATGGATGGATGGGTGACCAAAATTTTCATCTTCATCCATTATTTGATGGAACAAGATCATTGTCCAATTCTTTCATCTAAAGAATCAAAGATTTCCCTTGCCCAAAAGATGGGGGAGCTCTTTGGTATCCAACAACATGTCAACAAGAGAAAGAAACAAAAAAAGGCTAGTATGCTCTTTAAGACAATCAAACCAAATAAATAATATATTTTATAAATAAATAAATAAATAAATACATATATATAGATATATATGGTTTTTTTCCCCCTAAATTACACAACAAAAAGCCACAAACCAAATAGCATCTTTCCACAATCTCTTTTGCTTTGCAATTGTAATGGAGTCTTTTACACTAATTGTTTTGTAAATTTTTAATGTTTTTATTTATCAATATTATTATATTATTATATTAGTATGAGTGCTTAGTAATAGTACTTAGTAATAGTAGTAGAAGTAGTGTTATTATTATTATTATTATTATTATGATTTTGAAAAATAAATATTGAATATTAATAAGTCAACTGGATGAATATTAATAAGGGTTTCTTTTTTCTTTTTTCACGTTTCATTTTCCTTTTTCATTTTTTTTTTCCTCCTTTTTTTTAATGGTCCTTTTTATATCTGTGACCGTTAGATGTAGTCGGCAGCAGCTACTAACAGCCGTCGGACTCAGTCAAAGGGGTGTGAGGGAGGGAGGCAGGGAGGGAGCGGGGCGGGGCCCATCCTCAAGTCCACTGCTGCTCCTGTTCTGTTGCTTTTCTGCTGCGCCATCGCTCGCTCGCTCGCTCGCTTTGCAAAGATCCGGAGGAAGAAGAAGAAGAACAACAACAACAACAACAAGAAGGAGCATCTGGACGAAGAACGAGCGAGAAAAATTACACCCAAGCTTCATTTTGCTCGCTCGCTCGCTGCTTCTTTCTTGTAGTGAAAATTCAAACCCTTGCAAGAGTTTTTTTCTGTTTTTTTGATGGAGAGGTAGGTGGTGGTGCCATTTTTTCCATCGCTTGGAGAGACTTGTGTGTCTGTGTTTGTGTTTTGCTCGATTGATCGGATCTCTTTGTTTTCTGGCTTGAGATCTGTTGTTGCTGGATTTGAGTCTTTTAAGGATTATTTTTACATGTTTGATTTTTGTTGAATTGCGGGAACTTTTTTGCAATTGACGTAAGAATCAATCTGATTGATTTTCCTCTCTGTTGATTATCCGTACTACCATGATCTCCTCCTCCTCTTGTGCGTTGTGTGTGCTTATGCGTGTGCGTGTGAGATTTTCTTCTTCTTCTTCTTCTTCTTCTTCTTCCTCGTCTCCTCTGTCTGACTTTTGGTCGGACATTTTGTGGGGAGTTGGAAAGCAGTAGAGCTCCAAGGGAAGTCCAACAAGGAATGAATGAATGAATGGTGCCGCAAGCTTTCGTAATTCAACACAGTCCTGTTTTGAAGAGAGTGTGTGCGCATGGACGACGACGACGACGACAGGACTGTCAGTTTTTTCCTTGGTTGAGATTGGTATGAGTGAGAGAGCTTGAGCTTGAGCTTTCTCCAAAGAGCCACACACAGAGACAGAGAGAGGTGAATTCCGTTTCTTCACCAACTGTTTGAATCCATCTATCTCGCTCAAAGAACAAACTGTTTGCTTCTGGTACGTTTGCCGCTCGTAGGTGCATTTCTTTCGATGGGCTTCTTGGTGGGGGGTTTGCTTGCTTGCTTGCTCAGATACCTTCTTCTCATTTCTGCATCCGAATTTTGAGTTGCGGTGATATGCAAGTGCAGATGCAAACAATGTATTCCGAAAATCCTTATGCAAAAAGATGCAGATTTGTTCCAGCAGCAGCCCCTAACGCCACACACAGAATGGGAACTTTGCCATGGTACCCATTTGTGAGAAGATCGATCTGGTCTGGTGAGAGAAGGAAAGGGAATCGTTTTGTTGTTGAGGAGGAGGAGGTTTAGCCACGGCCTGCAATGACCACAACAACAACAAGAGGCAGCAGCAGTCTTGTAGAGAAGGGTTAGACTCAGCTCAGCTTTGAGCATCCAAGGAAGGAAGGAAGGAAGTCCATCCACGAGCATTTGTTGTTGTTGTTTTCCTGAAGTACCCACCAGCTGCACATACATGCTGCAGGAGGAGGAGCAAGTGCTGCTCAGTCGCTGGGAGCTACAAAGTATGCCCCAGGCTGAGCTTCTTCCTCCTTCCCTCATGCGTTGTGAGGTCACAGCTCTCCACAAGGTGCTGCTCACTCCAGCAACAAGCTCATCATTGACTTCTTCTGCTGCATCAGGATGGGAGGAGGAGGAGAGCTCATGCCTTGGTGGCAGAGGACGAGGAGGAGGAGGAGAAGTGGACAGCAGCAACAGAGATCATCCTCGCAGCAGCAGTCAATTGCAGCACATTAATGGGGTGCTGAACTGCAGTTGGGAGTTGCAAGCAGGATCTAATGCAGCAGCAGTGCTTGATGAGAAACGACGGAGTGGCAAGGAAGAAGACAAAGATGTGAATCCTCATTACAAAGGGTTGAAAGCAGCAGTAGAAGACACAACAATTGCAAGTGATCCTCCAAGTGATGAGTGCAAGTTCTCTGGGGAGCTGGAGAAAGTTTGGAAGAAATTAAGAGGAGAAGAAAGGCAGTCTAAAGATTCAAAAGATGTGAAGAAGAAGAAGAGGGAGATTTTCCAACCTGAGGAGAGATGGCAAGGAGATACTGCAAGGAGAGAGGAGCTTGCAAGACGAGTGATTTTGGAGAACCATGATGATGATGATGGTAGCGGTGGGTACATGCCATCCCCTTTGTCTCATCTCTTGTCCAACAAACCCCAAGGAAGTTTTTCTACATCACACAACAATCCTGCTGCCATTGAGGATGATAATGAGAATGTGACAGGCGGTGAGGAGAGTGTGTTCCAAAGTGATGATGGAGAGCTGAGTCCAATGGAGAGGGAGATGGTGCATGCTCTTTTGGATTCATCGCCTCCAATTCAGCAGAAGTTGAGCAAGGAGAGTTGTGTGCGCAAACAACAAAACAGTAGTGGCAGGAAGCCAGAAAGCACTATGAGTCACAAACAGCCAATCAATGTGCGGTTGAAAGGTCGCAGCAGCAGCACACGAGATCGAAAATTGACTCGATCTGTTGTAGCTCCTGCTCCAGCTTTGGATGATGAGCTTGAATTGTCAGACATGCCACAGCATGGCTGTGGTGGTGGACTCAACTGGGATTGGTCACGAATCCACAGATACAACAACAACAATAACAACAGCATCAGCATCAGCAAAACCTTTGTGGATCTTGCAGCTCTCATGTGCACATTTCCAGACACGGTAGAAAGGAAGGAAGCAGCAGTAGCTGATGATGCTGCAAAGGAGGTTTCTGAGAATGGCTGGTCATTTTCTCATGTGCACTACCACCACCAAGAAGCAGCAGCAGAAGAATCTGAAGCACGTGCTGCAGATGCTGCCACTGCTGGAGTCATTGCACATGGCCAAAGACATTCTTCATTCAATTCAGAACCTGATGCTCTTCCACCCCTCTTTGAAGATGATGTTGATTGTGATGGCGAGGAAACTCATGAGATTCTTGACAATGGAGGCATGTCTCTTCCACCATTACACACTACAAAACCAACTCAAGAGCTTCATCAGTTGAAGAATCATGTGCCTTTCATGTCCACTGCAGCTGCAGCTGCAAGAAAGCAACAGCACAAAGGCAGCTCCTTGAAAACTGCACTGAAAGACTTGCCTGCAGTGGTAGTACCACCACCACCACCACCACCATTGCAACCACAACAGAGTAGTAAAACATCAGCAGCAGCAGCAGCAGCAGCAGTTGCAGATGAGCAGGAGACTCATAGAACCTTGAGCCAGAAATATCGACCACGAAGCTTCAAGGAGGTGGAGGGTCAAACAATGGTGGTGAAATCGCTGTCGAGCTCCGTCATGAAGGGGAAAGTTGCTCCTGTGTATCTTTTCATGGGACCACGAGGAACAGGCAAAACAACCATGGCAAGAATCTTTGCAGCAGCTCTGAATTGTCTTTCTTTACAGACAGAACAACGGCCATGTCAAATGTGCCAAGCTTGTGAGGACATCAGCTCAAATAGAAGCAGCAGCCCAGATGTGAAGGAAGTTGATGTGTCAAGCAATGTGGACATCCAAGGTATGAGAGCCATGCTTGGTGGTTTCTCACCATCCCATCTGAGATACAAGGTGATCATTGTCGAGGGCTGTGACTTCTTGAGCACCCAAGTATGGAACGCATTCCTCAAGGTGTTGGAAGAGCCCCCAAAAAACTTGGTTTTCATCCTCATTACTACTGACGCTGAGCGTCTCCCTTTGACAGTGACTTCCAGGTGAAGATCACCTGCTGCACCCACAATTCTCTCCTTAACCCATGACCCAAAATTCAAGAATAGAGATGCTTGATTCTTGTTCTTCAGTATAGAACTCTTCAGTGCTGAAATACTGTCTGCAATCACAAGGACTTAGCATGTACACACAGTGTGTGATTTACTCCCATCCTTCTGTTATTATATGATGATATTCAGTACACTAACTTGGTTCAATGGCAATTGGTTCAAATGCTGCCACCCCCCACCCATCTACACAGGTGTCAGAAATTTCCTTTCTGCAGAGTGAAGGAAGATGATATAGTGAGAAGGCTCAAGATGATGGCTGTGAAGGAAGGTCTAGAAGTGGAAGAAGAGGCACTGGTATTGATTGCATCGACAGCAGATGGTTCCTTGCGAGATGCCGAGATGACAATGGATCAACTGAGCTTGTTGGACAGGAGGATCTCCTTGGCGACAGTTCAAGAGCTTGTAAGTTCCCAAGTTCCAACTTTCCCCATACAGACTTTTTCTCTCAAAAAGATCTTCAAGTGTGCACATTCTGAACACATGAGAAGTTCAGCATAGATAGATGCAGATGACAGGGGGAGGATTATGCACTCAAAAAAATTGCCTTTTACTTTCTGTACCAAAGGCTTTTCCTTCTTCAGTACCCACGGAGCTGAACACCACAAGCAAGCTCCAGATCTGGATAATGACAAGAGAGGTTCCAAGAGTATCACTAGCCTCCATGGATAATCTCGTTCATGTAGTTGTGGTTTGTTTGTTTGTTTGTCTGTCTCTCAGGTGGGGCTTGTCCCAGATGGCAAGTTACTGGATTTGCTGGATTTGGCGCTTTCTGCAGAGGCAGGGAACACTGTGAGATTTATGCGTGATCTTTTGAAATCAGGTTTAGAGCCCTTGTCACTGTTGTCACAATTGGCATCTCTCATCACCAACATTCTGGCAGGGACCTTTGATGTGCACCCAGAGACTCGCCGCCACAAGGGCTTCTTCAGAAGGAATTTCTGTAAGTGGGAGATATTCAATCAGTTGTACATACATACCTCTTGAAGTCATTTCTTTTCATTTCATTCTGTGTTTTTTACAGTCTCCATTTGTTTATTGTACACAATTGGAGGAGCAAGTGAAGAAATGTATTCATGCACCAATTTTTGAGGGTCATGTCTTGCTGCTGCTGCTGCAGCAAAAAAGGAAGAACAGCAACGACTTCGTGAAGCATTGAAAGTTTTATCAAAAGCAGAAAAGCAGTTGCGGATAGCGAGTGACCAACCCACCTGGCTTACAGCTGCACTTTTGCAGTTTGCTCCAGATCGTTCATTTCTACCTTCTTCTGTGAACACTAGCATTGCACAAAGTCCTGCTGCTTTTGATTTGAGCCACCAGCAGAGAACAACAGCAACAACAACAACAAAAAACAGAGTCGAAGAAGAGAATCAGGTGACATCCCATTTGAAAATGAGGGATGAAGAAGAAGAAGAAGAAGAAGCTTCACAGAATTTGGGTCCTGCATTAGGACGCACACTCTCTGCTTATCTTGAGAACCGCAAAAAAGACCTGCTGGCTTCCAGCATCCACTCAGAGGCCAAAGTGCACCCTGCTGCAACACCACCAAACAATGACTATACAAACCAGTCTGAGCTGAAACTGGAAGCAGCTTGGGCAGCAGAGGAGGACGAGGAAGAGGAGGGTGTCCAGGCTGAGATACATTATGCATCTGATGCCGGACTTCAGCCAGAAAGCTCCTCCCATTTACTGCGGATGATGGACCCCCAAAACCTGGAAAAGACCTGGACCCAGGTTCTACAAGTGTGCCGCTCTAAGGTGCTGAAACAGCTGCTGCAATCCCATGCACGTCTGATTGCGATTGGCATTCAAGATGGTAGGGTGCTCAATTTTCCTCTTGATCAAGTTCTTTTGTAGCTGCCAGTGTATGTATGTTCTGTGGTATTTTTGTTCATAAGGAAAACAAAAAGAAACAGAAATTGCTATTGTTTATGACTCACTCTCAGAATTGGGTTCCTGATCATCATCAGAATTGTGTTGTGGCATCTTGAGCAGAGGAGAGGTATGTGGTTGCCCAAGTGGAGTTTCATCATCCAGAGTTCCTCACAAAAGCTGAGAGATCAGAGAGAAGTATCCGCCATGCTTTTCAAATGGTGTTGAGTTGTCCTGTTCAGCTGAGGATCAGCCTGGATGGTGTTCACAACACAACAGTTGGGAACTTGTCTGGAGATTTGCAGGCAGCAGCAGCAGTTGCTTCCAGCAGTAAAAGAATGGATGAAAGACAACTGATGGGAGGAGCTTTTGAGGAAAACTTCTTTGAGCCTGGTGGCATAGCACTTGATATACATGGGGTGGCCCCCCTGGGGCACCATCATCGTCGCCACTCCAGAGCAAGGAAGCACCGAAGAGCAGGAGTCATTAAAGAACAAGAAATTGAAAACCCAAGTATGGTGTCTCGAGCAGGGTCACATCGGAGCCATAGGAATAGAAGGCGGAGCAGTGCAAGCAGTGTCATGAAAGGAGGAGAAATAGGACAATCGTGGGACCCATCATGGCCTCAAGCATCCAGGAGGTATGGATCTAGCAGCACATCATATGCGGGATTTTCAGATTCAGTAGTAGTTGGCTTGTCTGAAGCTCAGAGTAAAGGTCGGAGAGCCTTGCTGAAGACAATGATGGAGGAGCCACAAGGAGAGTTGGAGACATTGGACGAGAATTGGAGCCTGGGACAGAGCAGGCAGAACAAGGATGATGCACATGTAAAACCTAGAAAGGACAGTAGTAAACTTGCCTCTGGCACTGAACGAAAGTCTCGGTAAGTTTTGTTGTTGTTCCACTCCCATCACACAGAAAAGACAACACAAAATTAGCACATCCAGACATCTCAATGCAAAACCTTTTTGCTCCTCCTACCGTGTCCCCAAGTTTCAAGCTTTGTACATAGTGTTTCTCTGTCAAGATCTGGATGCCAACATCTCTGCCTGATTCAAGCAAAATTCTTGTCGTCTGCAGGAGGATGGAATCCCAACTGAAACCAACAAGAGGAGTCCTGTGCTGGAAAGCTCTTCATTCAGACAAGCTGAAGGTACTACTTTCCTCCCTTCTTTTCACAGAATTTCCCCATAATCCATCTCCTTGTTTCCCAACTTTCTCTGTTCTCATCTCGAGTCTTGTATTGTTCAAAGTCAAGTCTCCAGTCCTCAGCAGTTGGTGGCTGAAAGGAGCTGGGTTGTAAAAAAGTTGTCAGAGGAATTCAGTGCATACAAGTCCTTGGCACTTGGAGCTGTTCTGCTGAAGCTTCCTTCTATTCCTCAGCCAAGAACAGATTTGAGTTTCCCACATCTGATTATCATCCTGATGCATGTTCTTTCTGGCAGGTGAACCTAAGGCGTCGGAGGTCGCAAGGAAAAGCAGTGTTCTTCAGATTTGTGCCTTGTGGAAAATTGAACAGAAATCCCTGACCAATGGATGTGGATGATGCTGCTCTCAACAAGGGATGCAACATAACAAGCAAACAACATATCTTCATTCCAAGGATATGAACAAAACAACACCAGATTCACAACATTTGCAGCATGACTTCAGGAACAATGAAAGTCAACTGCTACTGATGATGAGCTCGGTGAGAAGGAAAAAAGGAGGAATTGAGCTTCATGGAAACTGCTCTCACATATACTACCATTTCTCTGGAGCAGAAATTTACTCCCCCAAAGCAATGGGATTCCTTCTTCAAACTCAAGGAAATCCCAAACCAGGTATATAGCTTAGTTGGGATCAGCTCAGAAGAGGTTCGCTGATTTCTTGCATGTCTGATTTCCATGGCCACTTCCAACCACCATTTAACAGACACAAAAACTGCATGCAAACATAGAAACCACCACCTAAAACTTGTGCTGGCTGCACTCTCCAGCGATGATTTCTTTGAAAAGGTGCCAATTCCTTGGCATCCTTCAAGAAAGACAAAAAGAAAACAAAACCATGGGGTCTGAACATCATCAGGCCACACTTCTAATTCCTCATAGAAACTAACTGGGGCTTACTCATGAGTTGCTTGTAAACTTCTGTAGGAGAAGAAATATGCAAAATTCTTTTCATGTTTGAGTACCAAGTGCATCCTCCATCCCTCCCTTCCTCCCTCATCTGCTTCAACTGACTTATATCTACATTGCAGCAGATGCCTCAACACAAAGAGACAGCTACCTAACCAGGAGTGTCCACAACTGCTTCCTGAAGTTGTGAAGCAGTTATTGTACTGACATCAATTGCACCTGCAGGAGGCAACTTCTATACTTCCGGCAGTATGTCATATTTTCAGAAGATTTCCAGTTTTGGTTTCCCTGCCCAATTTCCCACTTCCACATCCCCATCCCCTCTACACACGGTAAGCTTAGACCTCAGCAAAAACAACATTCTCATAACCATCTGCTCAAGTACATGATGCTCCAGAAGAATACTTGAGCTTCTTCCACACAGATGTGATCACAGGGTCCGCTTCTTTCTGGAAGAATGTTCTTTTGAACCTCAATTAGGGTTTCACATACTTGTAAGCTTTTGAGATGCTTTTGCTAGCAGTAGAGTTTGCTGATTCTCCTCCATAAGCTGGCCATAGTATTTATGAGGAGGAAGCCATAGACTGGAGCTTAGAAAGCCCATGTTGCCGCCGCTGCCCATGGCGGCATGTGCAGACATACATAGCCAAATCCTTAGCATTTGGCTCCATTTTTGCCTGCGCCTTGAGCAATGCAGATTCCGTGATTTGAGCGCTGCTGCTGCTGCTAGCGTCTCCTTTGATGCTTTCTTCTCGTTCTCATAAAAATTGCATTGCTGCTGTTGCTGTATCCTCAGCTATCCGTGCTCTCGTTTCTTCAGCTCCTCATGCTCCAATTTCACAATCTCTGAGTTTTGCCTTCCAATCAGCAGCCTCAGCTTCAAGTGCGATAATCTTTGTGAGTGCTACTTCTGCAAGCCTGGATTCTACCTTCTCCCCACCACTCCTTGTTGTGAAACTCTTCTTGCAGCTTCATCTCTTGAAGATAAACAAAAGGGAATCAAGTCTTGTTACAAAGCAGCAGGAGCATAGAAGAAGAGTACTTCCTACTTCTATACAATTTTCTCACAGAAAGCACAGTAATCCTTGGAAACAAACATTCAAACAAACAAAGAAAATATGAAGCAAGCAGCAACCAAAGAAGAAAATCTATCAACAACAGCAAATAAAAACAAACATGAAAGTAACCAACAAAGAAGAAGATGATGATGATGATGAAGAAGAGCGAATAAAAACTTGAAGCAACCAATAAAGAAAATCAACAATAGCAAACAAAACAAGCATGATACAACCAAAGAAGAAGATCAATCAAAAAACAGCAAACAAAAACGAAAAAACGTGAAGCAACCAAAGAAGAAAAATGTAGCAACAGCAAACAGAACTCAAACTTCAAAGCAACCCAAGAAGAAAATATAACAACAATAGCAAACAAAATGCAAAATTTGAAGCAACCCAAAGAAGAAAATCAACAACAACAGCAAACAAAACACAAATTCGAAGCAACCCAAAGAAGAAAATGTATCAACAACAGCACACAAAATACAAATTTGAAGCAACCCAAAGAAGAAAATGTATCAACATCAGCAAACAAAACACAAAATTTGAAGCAACCCAAAGAAGAAAATGATCAACAACAACAGCAAACGAAACACAAATCTGAAGTCACCCACAGAAGAAAATGTATCAACAACAGCAAACAAATCACAAAATTTGAAGCAACCCAAAGAAGAAAATGTATCAACAACAACAGGAAACAAAACACAAATCTGAAGTCACCCACAGAAGAAAATGTATCAACAACAGCAAACAAATCACAAAATTTGAAGCAACCCAAAGAAGAAAATCAACAACAACAACAACAAAGGAGAGTAAGTAAGTATGATCTATGAAATAGCAACAACAGTAGAACCATGCAAAACTCAATCCTAGTTTTGTCGTGCACAAAAATGCAGACAAAGAAAGAAGACATGATGATGATGATGATGATGATGATGATTGGTGCATGCACAATGCACATGGACATAACACCTTTGCTTACAACTGCTCGATAGCCCCCCTCCTATTCCATGAGGAACAAAACACAAGATTCACAAAATTGTGATGTTCAACAAACTATTCATCACACCTGACAAGTATATTGGGGCAAACTACACCTAATGTTGTGGAAATTGATGGTCAAGCTCACTTTTGTTGTTGTCACCAAACATTGGAGCTTCACACTTTTCACAACCTAGTCAAAGATGGCCCTTATCACATGACATGTCTCACCCCTCTGTTGGAATCATGAACCTTTGCCAATATGTGGTTTGTTTAACATTCAAATTCCAAATGATTAATGCCATTGTCGAAATGCATAATCCATGCACCTCATTCTATAATGATTTTGTGCCTACCCTTCACAAGAAAAGAATAATAAATACAAGTTCAATGTGAATTTAGTGGTCAATCCAAAAACAATAACAAAGCTTGATTGCTTGCACTAGATCAATAACAAAGACGTCAAGGGCTGATGCTAATTTGATAAAATTCTTCACTTTGCTTAAAAGGTACAATGCAAGAAAGTTTAAGAGTGTTCCGATGTTAGTCAAAAGCACCAATTAAAAGCACATTCAGGTTTATTGGTTTTCAAACCAATGTCATCTTCAACAAAAGTCGGTGATTTTTGTTGCAATGCTCATTTGAGTGTGCTTGATATAAATATCCAAATGAATCTTCATATTATTTAAGGTTTAAACTCATTTGTTTCCATATCTCTTAGTTTGGCTAAGTCAAGGTGCTTTTTAAAAAGTTGTAGATATATTTGTAAAATGATCATAAAGTTTCTCTATAGATGATTGACCATGGGTAAAGATGACATAGTTAGAAATCCAAATTTGTTCAATGCACCTTGCAATGGATGTCTCATAGAAGGAGCAAATTAAGTTGGGATTTGGACAATAACAAAGTGCAATACGCTTACAATAACTTCAACAACACCAAAAGATATCATGAGCTCCTTAGAAATGACATCAAAATTGAAAATAACAACATTGATGAGAAAAACATGCATGTTTATTGTAATCAAAGGTTTAGTGCATTTGCAAAACCATTCACTACATGTTCAATGAAAGCAACATGGGGACCATTGTCCAATTATGGATGATGTACACATGAATTGGTATCAAGGTTGGTGGTTAATCAAAGTCACTGCATCGTGAGATATTACTAAAAAGTTAACCTTATCAACATAAGCTTGGTAAATTACATGACCATATTGTAGGTAGAGCTTCAACCATTCCCCAATTTGCATTACATAATGCCAATATTTGTTTGAATGGTGTTTAACTTTAATAAATCTACCCAAAAAAATAAAATCATTATGCTTTTAAATTTTGTCATGGGTTAACAAGTAGAAAATGACAACAAGTGGAACAAGTTTTTCAAAAACATTCAATGACAAGAAATTGGGAAAATTTGATGATAAAAATTTAGGAATGACTCAAAATGGTTTCGAGGCTACAATGGACATCATTTGTTTTTCTTTTTTTAAGAATATCTTGCCACTGCCACTAAATCCAAAACTTACCCTCATTGGGCACCACTTTATCATACTTTCAATCAGACCATTAATGTGACCAATTTTTAAATAATATGAAAAAGCATGAACATCATGTTTGATTCATTTTAAAAAGGATTTAGAAAAATTCAACTTTATACCCAAAAAATTTCAATTGATTTCATAACAATAAAGTGGAATTTTAATAATATTGAAACATCATCTTTGGTTATGACATTTGTATGAACCTTCATAAGCTCCAAACCATAGGGGATACTCCACCTTGTATTTGTGTTGTGTAATGGCTTTTGAGATTTGTTTTCACTACAACAAAACCATGATTTTTACACTAATAGTATTGCAACTAAACTAACCCTAGAAAGTTAACCATGTTTATTTTGGTAGAAAGTATTAACTACAACCAATTTGACTTAAACAAAACAAAATGTGATTGTTGTGACTAACTACAAAAGATATCTAGTCAAATTGAATAGTGTTACACTTACATGGATTCCAAAATTTGACTATTATGATTGAAATAAGTCATTCATATTCAAGTCTATAATACCACCTATGTAGAAAGGTACCAACCTATGTACTTAGCAACATATGTAACTACATACCAACCTACATAAGTTGGTTACCATGGTGGGAGGTACCAACCTACCTACCTCCAACATACATAATTCCACTTACATGTCCAACATACCTACCTAATTATGTAGATTGGTACTTACCTATGTACCTACTAGGTACCTAAATATGTATTACTATTTCAAAGTACTTATTAAATATATAGAGAGGTATATAGGTTGGTAGGTACCTACCTACCTACTTGGAACTTATATATGTAGGTAAGTATGTACATAGGCATGTAAGTAGATATTTACTTACCTATTTTGTACCTCTACCTACTAAAGGTATGATCACACCTATGGATAGGCTAACACCGTGAGAGGCCATAACCTACAATGATAGTCCCACTCGACACCTTTTCATCCTACGAAAGTACCATCACAACCCGTTAACTTCATTTCAAGTTACTTGTGTTCACAATAGGGACCTAAAATTCCATTAGTAAATAGGCATAAGGTTGGTACACAATCCCTATTCATGATTTATTTTTTCGTTAGTGGAAAAGTTATGACCATCGTTCTTCTTTTGAACTTTGTCCTTTCAGAGCTTTTAGAGCTTTCTCCCCTCTAAAGTTCCTCTTCTCATTTGCATTCAAGATGTTATAATGTTTCATTTGATTGTTCTCAAGCTTTGCTTTGCATTTTCTTTAACATTGCTCTTTCATTCTCTGTTGCAAAGTGTTGCAATGCCTCTAGACATATCTTCAAAGTTTGTGTCAAACAATTTTGTTCTCTTGTCTTGCTACATCAACCTTTTTCTACTGCTTCCAAATTGTTTTTTTTACAGCATTTCACTACACATCTTGTTTGTAGCATCAACATCAAGACACCTCCACTCTTTCATTTTCTTTCTAAACATTTCACTATTTCTTTTTATTTTAGAACTCTTTGTTTTTTCTTTGTTGTTTTTTGTAGTAAACCATGTGGCCCTTAAAATTCATTTTGCTTGCACAATTTTTGCAATTGTTAATCCAAGCACATGATCTTATGATTTTTGGTCATTTGAATTTGGAGTGTGCATCCAACTTCAATTTTGGTAATTACAGTCCATTTCTTTAGATGAAATTGCAGACAATAGGTATGTGTTTGAATTGTTGGTTAATGCATTGGTCCTCCATAGTCGGATTTTTCATGTATATGAATTGTTGTTGAATCAAGAATTAAGTGATTGGGTTAAGGCACGTTCCACAACTTGGTACTCAAAGTTTCATATGCCTCAATATGACGACAAAAGGTGGATTGAACATTTTCAAGTCAGTAGGTCCTTTGTGAGACAATTGATTGAAAAATTGAAACACAAAATGGAGAAGAAGGATACCAAATACAAGTGCGCGATTCTTGTGAGCATTAGGATAGCTTGTTCATTCTACAAACTAGCACATGCTTTAGAATACTTGCAGTGTAGTGAACTTTTTGCCATTGGAAAATCCATTGTTCATTTAATGTTTCGAAAGTTTGTTCATGTTGTAAATGATGTTTTCAAGGCTCAACTTCGATGGCTTGAACGTGAAAGACTATTTCAGATTATGGACAAGTTCAAAAAGTTGTTAGGGTCGCTAGGTATTCAAGGTGCAATAGATGCAATTCAAATTCACATCCAAAAGCCAAAGGTTGCCATTTGTGTAGGAGACTATTACTCATTAAAATTGAAGGAATATAGCTTGTAGATGCAAGCCATTATTAATCACAAGAAATGATTTCTTGACGTTTTTGTGGGGTTGCCAGGATCAATGAATGACGTTAAAATCTTGCATTTATCCTCAATTTACCAGAAGGCCATGTGGGGGGATCTTTTCAATGAACACACCTCCCATGATGATTTCAAACCATATTTAATTGGCAACAAGGGCTACCTTCTATTGCCATGGTTAATGGTACCTCACAACCACACAAGAGTGCAACATTCTATATGGAAACATTGTACAACAAATAGTTGTCTCATGCCAGAGTTATTGTGGAAAACAACTTCGACATCCTAAAGAAAACTTTTCAAGAGTTAATGATCAAGTCCAACATGTTTGTGCATTTCCTCCCAGATGTCATTATTTGTTGTTGTATGTTACACAACATGATACTAAATGGGAAAGATGTTGACATAAATGAGCTGATGCGACGCTACAAAATATTTGCTAAAAGGAAGTAAATATGGTGAAGTGAAAAGGGATGATGAACAAGGGATTTTAAAAGATCAAGTAACTGACAATGAAATTGTTTTACCAAGGGGAGAAATTTTAGGGTTTAACTAGAGAATTGCATTAGAGCATTACTTAAGGAATCTCAAACCACATAGTTGTAGACATTTTTGAAAGATGTTACATATATTTCATTTTTTGGATCCTTTATCAATTGAATTAATGTGTACATTGATCACTGCTACATCAAATCCCCATTGAAACAAAAGAATTGACGCACCCCCAAGCTCCTTAATGGACTCAAATGTGAGTCCAAACTGAAGATAGCGGAAAAGCAAAGGGTCGGGGCACGCTCCCTAGCTCGCAACACTTTGAGGGGTAAAGGGGCGTGTTGGAGCTCCAAGATGGGACTAGGAAGAGTGACAAGCATCAACTACTCACATGACCTGCATAATACTAACACAAGGTGGTTAGTGCATAATTATAACACTTTTAGTGCTAGGACGAGTCACGGGCAAACTCAAACTCACAAAACTCACCACAACCCAAACTTGGGGGACACCACCACCTTCCCCTTTATATTATACTATGTGCTTCTCCATGAGGCCCACATCCAAATGACTTTTTGTCCCGGGACTCCCAAGTGGGAATCCCGAAATTACCAAAGTTGGGATTCCCGCGACTTTGGGGCCCTATAACTTTGTGTGCAGACCTCCGATTGAGATGAGGTCTAAAACAAAGTTGTAACCCTTGTCGATAGCTTTTCAACAATATGTCGCACACCACTTGCACGTAAGGAAATCGAGTCGATTCCCGACTTTTAATGGTCGAAAGTCAAATTGTCAATTTGACTCCTGGCTTCTCTTTTGGCCATAACTTGTGTTTTAAATGTCCAAATGGGTGATGCGAGCCCATTTCGGACATCAACATTTCAATAGCTTTCCAATGATATAAATAACTCTTCAAACCAATGGGTTTTGACCCCTGCAATTTGAAGATTCGAAAGTCCTTTGGGACTCCAACTCCCTAAGTGGGAGTTGCATTGGGACTGTGACGGTTCATTCTCTCACACTCTCAAGCAATTTCGGGAGTATAAGATGTGTCTTTCAGGTTTCCCTCTTGTTTCGCCCTTTTGTAAGCCTTTTGCCTTGGTCGCGAGCCCAAGGTTAGGGTTGCAACAAGAATGGTAATGGTTTATGAACTAAAAATCAAATCAAATCCAAAACGGTCAAATGTTTCATGAATTGAAATCAATTAATTTTGAATCATCAAAATTTTTACAACTTCTTGTAATTATTAATTACAATCTATATCTTGTAAACTGTGATTAACATCATTTTTGTCCACATTCATTCTTTAACAACATTTTCTTCTTTTTCTTCACTAAGAACATGCAAGTTGTGAACCAGTTGTTTGTCCTTTGAATCTTTTGAATCTTCTGAAAAATTAAGTACATCGACTCGGGGCGACAATAGTTCCTGGTCCTCAATAAATGCGTGGCACATTACCATATTCAAATTTGATAGTATAGTCACCAAACTCTTGTTCATTTTGTGGGTTTTTTTGTCTCTGGATTTGAAATAACGCAAATGCTACTTGAATTGGTTTAATGTTTTCAATATTGATGTGTTGAAGTTTTTCAAAAAGGTTGTGATGTTCATAAATTGTGCTTCCATTGTTTAAATACATATGAATCTTATACGTGCCATTATTTTAGAATAACTTTTAAAGTATTTTTACCAATTCGATCCAAAAGGTAATTTTTTCTAGAAGATGTTATATGGACACAAAGGTGTGGTAAATTCAAAAATATAATCTTGATAATTTTTTTTTTTAAAAACAAAGCTTTTAGTCTTTATGAATTCATAACCATTACTTTGTGTTTACATTCTTTATAATGCTAAAAATAAATTGCTTGCACAATATGATTAATCTTGTAGAATAATTGAAATAATTTTTTTTCATAAATAGGTAAATTTTGAAACTATAATCACAATCAAAGGAGCAAATATGGCAATACTTCACTTGAAGGACTTTAGTGACATGACATGTCCAAATTAAAATATCTTTTGCTTGTCACATATGGTGAAAGGGTATTATTTCACCATTTTTCACCTTTTTCACTTTCCACCTATATTCCATGCTTTTAAAAAATGTGGTGTTTATGAACATGCATAATTTGCAATATACACAAGTTCTTGAATTATTTTTTTGGTAGTGAAGGTAACTACATGCTTCAAATATTATCATCTAGTTAAAAAATGATGGAATGATATTTTGATACTTTTGGGTGTAGGAATGTTATTTGTGATTTTGCCATAAAGTTCTTAATATTTGTATATATTTGTATATACATTAAGGAGAAGGTATATTCTTTATACATTGCAAGCATTAAAATCATTTTCATGAATAATGTCCAAAAATATATTCTTATATTAAAATTAAACATGATTTTTGCCCAAAGTAATAAGATTAAATTGAGAATTATTATTTTCAAGTTAAGGCCTATACCCTAAGAAGTTTTCATATCATTAAATTATTGAATATTGTTTCAAATATTTGGTTTTTTTTGTTTTTCTTCAAAGATTTGATGAGTTGTACCCTTTTTAAATAATCTTAAAAGCTAATTGATGCACCTTTAGGTTTGTTAAAAGCATCAATGGTAAAAAACCTCATCAATTCCCATTTTGTAGTGGAATTCAAGTGTGACCTAGTTCCCAACAAGTGAGAAGGCATGGGAACCTTGGGACAAAATTAGGAATAATTTATTAAGTTGAGTTCAAGGTAATGTCAAATTAAACAACATGACAAATCAAAAAGAGAAGGTGGTTAATGTAATTGATAACCAAAATGGTGCACAAACAAGCTCACATCTTTAGCTTTTCAATCATAATTAATTTGACCTTTATATTAAACAATTATTAAACAGTCAAGGATCATTTTGGTAATTTGACTTTCAACCTTTCAAATGGCCATAACTTGTGTTACATGTCATTGTTTTGAAAATGTGATCCCACTTTGATATTTTACTTTAGAAGATTATTTTGAACAATATAAAAAAGACCCAATTTGAACAAGGTTTGCTCCCCAAACCTTAATCCAAAGATTGAAGACACCTTGACAAAATTCCCATTCCCAAAGTTAGAATCCACAAGCGGAAATGTTGGGACTTGCTCAATTTCACTTTCCAACACTTGTGGGAACATGTTCAAGTCATGGACAACTTGGCCTTTCTTTTGGTTCATTTCCCTTATCATGCCCCAATCATTGTTATAAACCAAAAACTAGGGTTGTGACACTAACATGGCATACAAATAATTTGGAACCTTCAATAATAGTGTAATTCAAATTATTTATACACTTATACATAATTTTTAAAGCATAACATTTTGAAAATGTGCCTAAATAGAAAGAAAAATGTACATACATTATTGTTATTGCAATTTTCACTAAATTTTGAATTAAAAATTGAAATAATGGTAATCTTCAAGATGAATAACAAGGTTATAATGGTTATTTTAAAGGTGACTTGGATAGTTTTTGTAATTTATCATTAACATTATAATATTTCTTAATATATCATTGTTTGTATGATGTGTATTTTCAACTTGTGTGAGTCATGGGGGATTTATAGATTGGATAATGTGCATCAATGGGGTTGACCATTATTGATATTGTGTTAATTGCATTCATTACCTTTTTATTTGAAATTTTTTCAAGTTTTCTTAAGTTTATAATAGAAGTGGTCACTATATGTTTATTTTTCAACTACATGCATCAAAGATAGTATTGTTTGAAGGTATTATGTGAAGGAGCATTAAATTATCTCACTATATTATTATATAAAATGTTAATATATTCATATTTAAAACACCTTAAATTTAATTCAAAATGTATGTTTGCATTGAATTTTGGCATCTTACATTTGTTTGAATTTTAATTGAATTGTGATGAGTTCAATGAAAAAAAAAAGATGGTTGTATATGACTAAATAAACATCATGTATGAAATGCTCAAATTGAATTATAAAAACACATCAACAAATTACATTTCAGTACCAACTCACATTTCAAATGATGAAAACTATGTATGTCACATACAAAATCATTACAAATAATGAACATTTGGTTTATATCCATGGGAAACATATACCAAGAAAAAAGAAAAGTTTTGGAGTTTCATAATCAAAGCAAACAAGGTGTGCATTACAATTCAAGTAAGTGAACCATCAAATTGTTACTTATATGCCTTCATCAATTCCTTGTCTTAATCAAATAAATATCACCTCATTAGTGCTACCTCTTCTATTTTGAATTGTTAATATAAATTACACCCTTTCCATCCTACTAATACCTACTTATATTTATAACATGTATATCTATTATAAATATCTTGCACATGTGTTATTTTTTCTTATATATATTTTAATATCTATTATTAAAACATAATACATATCCTATATTAATTATATTTGAATTTTGAGAATAAACATAGCCATGTTATAGAACTAATTGAGTTATATTTTAACCCAAAAATCAATATATGGGACCCCATATTTTTACAAGCATATTATTTTAATACAAAAAGTGTGCCAAACTCCCCCGCCCCCAAAGTTTCCACACATGATTTCTTTTATGCATTTGGAGGTAATCTTTGAATGAAGAAAAGTTGAAAATGGAATTGAAATTTGGTAGGTTTGCTATGGCATTCCAAATATTTTCTATTCTATATTTCAATAGGTGTATGTGTATTTCCATTCATACATGTCACCAATTCTTCATGTTCTTTCATTTGGCATTTACTTTTAAGTAATTGAAAGCAATATAGGTACATATGCAAATGCAACTATAAAATTCTTACGTTAGAATTTTCAAAAATTTTAAATGTTTTATGAATATTAATATATAAACCTATCATGACAACTATAAGTGTGAGGTGGTTAGAACATGTACACAAACAACAATATGACTTGCATAGAGTAATTTGGTTGAAGTTTAAGCCTTACATAACATGAAAGTCAATTTGGATTGATACATATGCATGTGATATAATGTTTTCCAAAAGGGCCAACAAAAATGTAATTGATTTTCATTGGTTGACGACAATAATTGGCCCATGTGGTGGCATTTACTTGATCCCCCACTTGACAATGTTTAATATTTCATGTCTATAGGTGGGGATGGGTAAATTGTAATGCAAAAATATGTTGGCAACTTTTGGCTATGATAAGGGTCATTAGTTTTATAATGTTGGTTGTTTTGTGCTATTTTTGGAATGTTATGAAGGTCAAAGGATATTAAAGACCCCCACATGAACTTTGTGGGTGTCAATGTTGCATGACATTTGCATAGTTTCGCCATATGGTTTGAATATTTGCCATTTTGAATAGAATAAATAAAACATGATGTCATTATTATTTAACAATTGAATATAGATAATTGATGATATGTTTTTGGCCCATATACTTACCAAATATATGGTTAGCAATGTTTTAAAAAACACAATGTCCTGAAAAGGCATGACCTTCTTTTATAGGATGAAAAATAATTTTTACATGATGATTAGTGTAAGCACCCATTATGCCCGGCCATATAACCATGTGCGTGTCATGCAATGCACTATGATAACACTCACAAAAATTGTAAGGGGTTGTTTAATATCTTCTTTGGAGGCCACCTTTCTAGCTTGAAATTAAAGACTTCTTGCATGTAGTTATTTCAATGTGGAAACTTGCTAAAGAAGATTGGTCAAAAAATATTTGGATTGTGTGGATTGAATGTTTAAGGAGTGGAGAACATGCTCTTGTTGATGGGTAGGTGTGAAAGAAGCTAATGTATCTTATAGTCAATTCTTTTTGGAAGGAAATAAAATTATCTTAGATGCCAAGTTGAACACAATGTAACCCTTTTTTGGGGTGAATAAGTGAGGAGGAATTCATGGTGTTTTGTTGGAAAAATGCATTGTAAGAGTGGAAGCATTTGAATTCTTGAGTAAATATTGGATTGATGATGAATGATCTAGAGAGGACACACATAAATAAAAAAGGGTAATGATAGATAACATCTCATACAATAGTTTGAAAAGGTATGCGAGTTCAAGAGCAAAATTATAAAGTATGAGAAAAACAAGTGAAGCCGCAAAAATTGCTAGAGAGGATGTAGGCCAAAAGTGGTGAATAGAACATTATTATTATAAACCTTATAATAACTTCGGAATTGCCAAGGACTTTTGGCTACTCATGTATTTATCTTTAGTAATCAATTTTGATGTTCTATTTTGATTGAAAAATTGAGCTTTAGATTTGATATAAATTTGTTTTTTTGAATTTTGTTGTGCAAATGTTGGTGCCTCTACATGATAAACTTTTTGATTATAACTTACTATGTGTGCCATGGTGAGTTGTAATGTGAATGATGCCAAATATGTGTGTTGTGAACCCTTCCCTTGAGATTCTATGCATTTGGACTAGCTAAAGATGTAGTGTGTAATTTAATGGTTGCATAAGTTGGTGATAGAAGTGATCATGTGTGTTTAGTTAAAATGCATATGGTGTGAATTGAGTTTTAGGACTATTATGTACCATAAACATTCTCCTCCATTTGGGTTTAAAAAAACTTGCACATTATTTGGATGTGGTAGATGTTGGTAGAGGCCCATGTACCAAGTGTGAGTGGAGGTGCTTTTAATCTTTAATTTGATGCTATATTGAGATTTTCTTTATATATGTAGGGGAAATTTTTTTAATCCCATTCATGACCTTTGTGGTAACATTTTGTGAGGATTCAATTTGGTCAAATTTAATCTTGTGTGAAGTTAATAATGTCTTCCAAGGACCAAAAGCTTGGAGGGTGTTGATTTTCACATCATATTTGCAAAATTAGACATTTGTCTTTAGGATTCATGGCATTTGACCAAGGATTCACAACCATCCATCCATCCAAAAGGTTCCTTGCATTTGTTTAAACGATTGTTATGAAGGGAAACATTGAGAGAACTAAAATTGAGAGAAGGGAAACATGTATCTCAAATCAAATTAAATATTATTTCTCCATTGGATGCTTGTCCCATAGTTAACCATTGTGGTTAGTGACTTACTAACCATCCACATGCATCTATCTACCTAGTAACCACCAAGTGCATTTCACCTACCTACATTAATAACCAATTACATTCACTACCTATTTACTTATGGCACTTACTAGTCTTGGCTAGGTCTTACTCTCTTTTTGTCATAGCTGGTTGGGCACAGTTTTTTTTGGTCTATTTTCTCTTTGGTTTTTGCATCACATAGGGCATCAAATTTCAATATATAATTTTTTCAAAAAATTGAAGACCCACCTACTCTCAAATTGTGGCCTACATGTGTGCATATGGATATTTATAAGCATGTTTGAAATAATGTTTTTAAGTATTTGAAATATAATACTTGACCCATAAGCGTTTCTACAATCCTCTATCTCTCTTCTAGATGCTACCTACCAACCACTTGGGTAGGTTAGGTTCTCTAACCAAGTTTCAAAAATTTAAAGAATCAACAATTAAGTTAGTATAGGCTAGTATGGGGGCTACCTTGGGAGGGTTTATAGGATAGGTTACCAAGGTGGAATATTGGTGCTTCAGTTGCAGTTCATCCAAAAACTAAGTCATAATGGGGTTTTTTCCAATGGGATGGTGCATTTCCCAAGGATGGAAGGAAGCTCATCAGCAATTTTCAAAGGATGGAAGACAATGAATGTAATCACTTACACACAAAGCTTGGTCCATCCACTTGTTGGCTTTGCAGAGAGTCTTTGATTACTATTTTTTTTTGGGGGGGATTTCCCTCTATTATAATGGTGCATTCACACTTGATGTTAAATCAATGTTGATTGAAAATCTAGGTGGCATCATCCTAAGTGGCACCCAACGTTAAATGGGTGATAGTTTAATGTCAAATTGAATGTTAGTTTAACATAAAATCTTCACACTAAGTAAGTTTAGGTCTTAAATGATTCATATGGTGTTAATGGACTCAACACTAGAGTGCCTAACACCAAGTGTGAACACACCTTTAAAAGTAGTGTTGAGTTGGATGGTTAAAAATAAAAAGACGTTCAAAATGAACGAACAACTACTAATGGACAACAAAATTTTACACTTTACGCATGGAAAAAATATTTTAGGATTCCCATCCATAGTGTAATGGGTGGCTATGAGCCTATTCCTTTACATTAACATCTTTGATGATGGATTATGATGTGTCATGAGATGATGATTATGACACGGCATGAAATGACTATGGGAACTACATGAGATGAGGATTATGATGCGCCATGAAATGACTATGGGAACTACATGAGATGATGATTATGATGCGCCATGAAATGATTACGGGAACTACATGAGATGACGATTATGATGCACCATGAAAATGATTGGCGGAACTACATGAGATGACGATTATGATGCGCCATGAAATGACTACTGGAACTACATGAGATGACGATTATGATGTGACATGAAATGACTACGGGAACTACATGAGATGACGATTATGATGCACCATGAAATGACTACTGGAACTACATGAGATGACGATTATGATGTGGCATGAACTGACTACAGGAACTACATGAGATGACAATTATGATGAGCCATGAGATGACTATGGGAATTACATGAGAACATGCAAGAGTGACAAGGAACTACACAGAACAAGACTTTTTTTTCAAAAAAATTCAAAAATTTGTACCATGAAGTGAGAGGCCTGATTTGAAAGAGATACCGAGCGGCAAGCAAGCAACAAACAAATTTGTTGGTTGTGTCGGAACCAAAAAAAACAGTCATCTTTTTTCCCATCACTGCAAATGCAGACAGACCTGCTGTTCAGTTCAACCTTTCTTCATGTACACCGTTTGGGATGATCAGATCTGATCGATCACAGTTCGGGACTCGAATTGAATTGATTAATAATGTGTGGCAACAAGTGCTTGTGTGGTACAAACAGCCACAAACAAAAAGTTTCTTCTGAACTGTGACCAGTTTTTGTTGGCCTTGCATACCAAGAAGGCAAGAAGGCAAGAAGGATATTGTATTTTAGATTCATTATAGAGTATAGTAGTAGCTAGCTTAAGGGGATTTTGTTGGCCCCTAGGTAATAATAATAATAATAATAATAATAATAGGTCTATTATTTTTATATGAGCATTTTTGAAAGATGATATTTTGGGCTTGTGTTGAAACTTGAGATTATTAGTTATAATAGAGTTATAAAAGATAATATCTTGAAGGATTGTTTGATTTTGATTTTGTTTTTGGGAGGATTTTTTGAAGATTATATTTCTGCATGGTGAAATATTTGAGTTTTCATAATTCTTCTTTTTGCCTTAAGATACTTTTTTTAATGTGTAGCTGTATTTTTCAATAATCCTTTTGAGAAACTCCCCCCACCATTGACACTTTAGTGACCCAATGCATCCAAGGCAAGAAGAAAAGCTTGAAGGAATGGACAAGAAAAAAATAGAATCCCATAAGCAATTGCAACTAAGTAAGTAAATCTAAGTTTGAAAATCTTGTTGTTTTTTTTTCTTTAGGCAAACCCAATAGGCACTTGCTGCACACAATATGTATACTATTAGTGAGAGAAGTGAAGCTTGAACATTCCAGAGTGCTCCTGGTATGGGTAGGTTTTTTTGTTTTCTTTCCATACCTGGCATGTACTAGGTACTACTAGTGTAAGGTAGATGGTAATAGGTAGACACCCATATATATATATATATATTCCTAGCCCCTCCCATTTGCCACAAATAATGTGAAGAATAGAACTTTCTAAGAGTCAATGAGATTGCTGAACATGCACTTGAAAGGGTTAATATTTTCTTCTTTTGGAGGGAAAGGGAGGATGATGATATTTGCGAGTTTTTTCAATTCCTTTCCTTGGGAGAGGTGTGAAGGAGAAAAATCACCTCAATGATACCTGAGTGACTTGAATGGTAGTTGGTTCGTGAATTGTAGTCACCTTGCTTTACTTCGGTTTTGTGTATGCCTTTTTTTTCCCCCCTTTATTTTTCTTTCAATTAAGTCCTTGTCTTCCCCAAGCAACCTCTATTTCTCCCATCTTGTTTGGGCACACTTCAACTTGCATGTATTTAAATTCAAAGGAGGAAAGATGGATTAGCTAGTAGGCTTCCATTTTGGGGGAGTGGGAAGGTGATGGGGTGCTTTTATTAAGGATTATTGACCATAATAGTTCCAGAAAAATTGGTGAGGGGCCAATCAATTTGGCTCTTTCAGCTCAAAAAAAAGCCAAAACAAAAACAAAACATCATGTGTATGAGGATCACAGTTAGGATTAGGAATTAGAGATTTTGTTCAACTCATGAGGCAACAAGTGTTAAAAACTCCAAATTCTTGGTTAAAAAGCTTGTTGCAATTTGCATACGTTTTCACATATAAAAGACATGCAACATTTAGCAAGTTCACTAAAGCAACTCCTAAAAACAATTCAAGGCACCAATTCAAACAATCCCATTGATCACAATTTTTTTCTTCACACCTAGGCACAACCATCCTATGAAACTATTACACAATTTTATTTTATTTTTACTGAAGTCTCAAGACCCAATCTTCAAAACAATTCACGGCTCCCATTCTAACAATCTCATTGGTTGCATAGGCTGTTTTTCCACACCCAGGCACAAGCATGTTACATAGACCCTGGATATTATTTGTACCAGTGTGGCTTGTGCTGTTGGCCTAAGTGTTACCAGGTCCTCAACTGATTTTTCCTTCCAAAACCTGGTTTTTTGGGAATTTATTTGAATCTTCAGCTGCAGAAATCACTTAAAAATCAATATCTCCCACATTCTGAATCCAAATCTTACCAAATAAATTCCATTAAATCCTGCTCCTCAAGATCTTTCCAACAACACCAAAGGCACATTCCAATTCCTCCCAAATTTTCAGCTACGATTTAATTTAATTTAATTTTCAGTGAAGAAATCATTCAATATTCAAGAACTTCTACATGGCAAGTCCAAATGTCATAGAACCAAACCAATGCACCCGTCTTTGTCAAGAGCTTTCCAAAGAGACCAAGAACGAGATCTGAAGCATCCTGGTTCAGTGGATCTCATAAGTACAAACAGAACAAACAAACAACCTTCCTTCATAGATAGATGTGTTTCTTACACTAATGCAAGTATATCCCTTGTAATGACTTCTTTTATGGCGATTATTTGCCATTTAGCAAAAAAAGATTTTCTCCTTTCATATTTTGGATATCACCAAAATTGACTAAATATACTTATGGATGATCACCACTTGAGCAACATCACAAAAATGAGACCCCAAAAAAAAAACAAACAATGATCCCTTGTATGTATGCAGTAGCTATGTTTGTCACTATTTTTCACTTTTCCTAAGAACACTGGGGTTACTTATTCTATCTCATATTAATTAGTTGGGGGTGCCTTACAAGTTCAACTTCTTTTTTTGTCAATGAGACAATTTGATTGGCCCATCACAAAAAAAAAAAATGAAAAAGAAAATGGAGGCTTATTTAGCTGGGGGGTACTTATTTTGCCTCTTGGAATATTGTAATTTATAGAATTGAACAAATTTTTGCTGAAATTAACGGAAGGAAATTGCAAATCCTTTGTTGTATAATGAATGTATGAAATGGAGTTAATTCATTAATGGGGTGCAAAGCCGAGGGACATGGAGCCCGCCCACCCCCCGCAAACAATGGCACTATGTAAAGTGGAGGTGGTGTGTATGCAGGAGAAAGTTGCTGACTTTTTTGGTCCATGATTGCTCATTCCGGCTTCTAAATTTGGACCTTGTTCTGCGTGGATTTTTAACACCACAATTCCTGGTATACACGCTAACTTTGGTTAGTGTACAAGCTTTCTTTGGATGACCCCTAGTTTCTAATTTCAAAGGTAAGGGAGATCCCCCAAAACAAACAATTACCAAGTCTACAATGCAAGCATAGCTTTCTTCCAACACAATTATCCTCCTCAAATATCTAACCTCAAAATTTTTTTAAACCACCTTCATCCAGAAAAGTAAGCAAAAAGTAAGCAAAAAGTAAGCAAAGCTTCCTTAGGGTGAGACTCCGCAAAGACCCAAAAATAAAATAAAATCACAAGTCCTAACTATGCTCATAATCCATGGTTTTTTAAAACCAAATTTATTTTAGCACCATTATTTAACTTTTTATTAGGTTCAAATATAGCAAATGATGCATGTCCATATTGAAATCAAGTTGCAAGATGAACACCCAAATCCAAAAGGAATAACCAAGAAAACAAGGAACCGAGTCACCTAATGTCAAAAATCTCACAACATATCCATCCACAACCACACTAAAAAAATCTTTCACAAAAACACATGATAGAACCCCATACTTGGAGTTGGGTTCTATCATATTAGCTTCAAAGGGGCACCTAATTTCTGTGCTCAAATTTTCCACTTACTCACTCACTTCAATTTCTTGAGTTGGGTTCTATGATCTATCATCCCCTTAGCTTCTCCAATCACTCACTCGCTCACTCACATTAGCTTCATTTGACAACATTTGATTTTATGTACCTATGTGATTGAAACATATACTAACCTTGTTATAGAAAAAAACAAAACTCTAACAAAATGAACATGATGGGTTGAATTACTCAAGTTATGGGGAGAAAATAGTTCTAGAACAAAAATGAGCATGATGGGTTGAATTTCTCAAGTTATAGGGAAAAAATAATTTGTAGAACAAAATGAACATAAGAATGGGTTGAATTTCTCAAGATGTGGGGGGGGGAAGAAGTTGTAGAACAAAAAAAATGAACATGATGAGTTTGAATTTCTCAAGTTGTAGGGAAACAAAAAAAAACTCTGACAAAATGAACAAAGCATGCAACTCGTGTGTAACTCAACAACCAACATGATGGAGAAAAGAGTGTGTGAAATGCATGGAGAGCATTCATAATGGAAGAAGTAGAAGGTGGGAAAGTTGGTTTTGAAAGGGAGGAGAAGGGGAGTTGGGGGTGGGGGGGGAAGGGGGGTGGGGAAAGAGAGAAAAGGGACAATAAAATTTGGTGGCACACGTATTAATGTGCGCTCCTTAAATCATGGCAAAATCGAAGGGGATTTTCGGTGCAGTATTTTAAATAGTAATGGCTTGGAAACTTCTTCTAACCCGGGACAGAGTCGGGTGCGTTACACCCGACCAGAGCCTTCACGGGGTCGTCGCTCTCCCCTTTAAGATAGGGCTTTGGAGAGCTTGCAATGTGCATTACGATGGCGGCCTCTCTCTCTCTCTCTCTCTTCTCGTCGCTGTTCCTTCTCTTCCGTTCTCTCTCTCTCCCCTTTTTTCTGCTGCTGCTGCGGTGCACCGCATCTTTGTAGGCTTTTTCTTTATTGTTTTTGTTTTGGGAGTTTCTTTTTGCTCTTTTTCTCTGTTTTGAAAGTTTCTTTTGCTTTTTGCCGATTTTGAAATGAGTCTTGTGTTTTGAACCTGAGACAAGAACAAGAACAAGACCTAGTAGTTTGTGGTTGGGGTCATGGCGTGGGTCTCAAGTGAAGAAGGCGCGGGCGTGAATGAAAGGAGGGAGGTCATGAAGGCCTACTTGTTTGCAGTTCAATGAGCAAGCAAAGCATCATGCTTGCTCATTGGATTGCGGACAAAGAGGCCCTCATGTTCACCCTCGTCAGTAAGCAAGGAACGGGAATCATCTTTCAGGTCGGAGGGTCTCTTCCTCCTGGCTGAACAGATCCGGAGCAGGTACGCTCTGCGGGTTCATTCGACTTGTGAAGAAGGAAACTCGAGAAATCGCGTCTATCGACTTAGCAAATTCGTGTCTATCTTGACTCCGTTCACTTAAAATCTCGTGTACATTTTGCTAGCTCGGTCTTTTATCTTATGTAGTCATTTCCAAGTATGTCCCACTTTCGTACCGACTTTGTTTTACTTATCATATGCGATGTGTACCTGAATCCCTGGACACTTGTTCTTGTGTTGATCGTGCCTGACTATGCTCTGGATCCGATGTATGTCTGAATCCCTGGATACATATTCTTGTGGTGATCATACCTGCCTACCGATCGGATCTTGCGGCACTCAGATCTGGTCGAAAGCAAGAACACACCGGCTAACTTAAAATGTATGCGAGGACATCGAAATCGGACAGTAGAGCTTAGGGAAGCTATGTCGGGGCAAGATGTCGTTCAATGAAAGGTCAGCCGGTTCCTAACGTCGCTATTTCGCTTACCGATGTTAGTGTTTTTCATTCCTATTCTGTTTTGCAGGCCAGTTTCTATTCTGTTTGCGGATCTGTTCCTATTCTTTACAGGTCGTGCCGAAGGTTTGGGAGGGTGACAGCATTTCAAGGCGAGCTGCAGGTAGTCATTTCCAAGCTTGTGAGGAAAGGGTTGCATTTTCCACCAGGTGGACATCAGTCTTCCAGCGATCTAGTAACTTTTGGTAACTCTTCTATTAGTGTTTGTATCTTTATTTTATCCTATAACATGTGAGTTCTTACACATGAGTGCTATAAGATGAATGTAAATCAATCACACCAATAAGTAGTTACATAATGTAACATTGAACAAAATCATATGGGTGGTTCAATCATCAATGTGATTAATATTCTACACGTGGTCAATGGCATTGCCTTTGATCAATTTAATCAATCGGTTCAGTTTTTCTTTTGTATTGTTGTTTGCTTTTTGTAATCAGCCACATGATTTGTGCTTCTATTCAATGTTGTAAATGAGGTTTCGTCTTTTAAATTTGCATCAATGTTGTGAAGTCCTGGCATCCATGTGTTACTATCATATGGTATTGCCAATTTTATGCGGAAGGTGAGGCCTGCGGATAGGGCATTGCCAGAATAAGGCGTCCAGTCAAGGCAGCATCCAAGGGCAGTGCTGAATTCTGGTAATGCCCCTTTCTAGGTCCTTACTTTGTGTAAAGACCTGTCAGAGATTTGCAGAGACCTTTAATCACATCAGAAAAACACCTAAGCCCTTATGAAATGTGTAAGGTGTTGCACCCTCCCTGTACCCTCCCAGAAATGGAAGATGACCTCCCTGTGTGTCAGGAGGATTTTTACTGATTTAAGATGCCCTCTGTATATCCAGAGAAATCTCTGACACGTCCTTCCAAATATGATCAGGTTCAAAGTGCATATGCTCCATTTCCATTCATGTAGTAAATTGTTCTCATGTTGTTAAGTGTAGAGTAAGGACTGAGAAGGGGGCTGTCAGGGGAATGTGGACATTGTGTGAGGTGGTAGTGCAGCACCTGAATTCCTAGAACTTCCTCATTAATCCTGGGTCTTTTGGCTGTTCATATGTGTGGATGTATTGTTGATCCATTTGGGCCTTTGGTGGACTAAATTTGGGTAACTTCACATTACAAAAGCTTAGAACATAAAAGGCTGCAAAGGTCTTTAATCTTTATGCTGGTTAAAGCTTGGCCATGGGCTGTACTGGAATGGGTTGTGCACTCAACGCTGCCTTGAAAGGCCCTTGTTTTGGTGTATCATACACTCAGCTCCACCTTATTCCGAAAAAATCTTCAGCCTCAGGCGCCACACTACATGTCGAAATAACTCTAATAAGAATGCTTCACAAAAGTACATAAGTTCCCTCTGAAGTTTTGCCAACAGGTAAGTACCCTGACCTGACACCGGAAGACAAGAATGTGCAGCTTGTGCTTCAATCAAGCATTCTTGAAGTACTCTGCTGGTTTCAATATGCTTTTGCAGCAACTCTCAAAATGGTGTGGCACAGCATTAGAAGCATAAATAAAATCATCACACACTTCCAGGAAGAACCTGATAATAAGGAAAATAAACACACTTTTCCTTGTCAATTCTGAGTGTTGCTATTTTGTGCAAGGAGGCTATCTCTACGAAATTGTACAAAGAGAGAGAGAGGAAAGACGAAAAAACTCTGCAACAAGTTCTCCATTCCATACAAGTTGTTGCGTTGTTGGCCAGCCGGAGTATTGGATCATTACAGAGCCCTAGTTGTACAACTGCATTGGCTGGGGCAACAATCGTGGCTGTTGCAACCAAAGACGAGGAAATGGAGACTGGAGCAGGAGAAGATCATGCCAAGGTGGGGCTTCTTCAAGACCAGATGTCTAATGCTGCTGTTGCCGAAGATTTCCTGGGAGGTCCTGCATTGAGTGTAGATACAGTCTTCCACTTTCCCCAAAACCCCACAGAATGTACGTGACACCACACATTCCTCTTGTTTCCTGTTTATCTGTGTCATTCCATATTATCTTAACTTGGATTGGTGGCCACAAATAGAGGTGTTTTGACAAATGTGTGTGCAAGTGCCTTGATTAGTTGAGCAAGAAAACATGTTCATAACTGCACCACAATGAGGGTGGCTGTGTGGGATGTAGAGATATTACTTGGAATCAGTAACAATGATAATCTGAGACTTTCTGGCCATTGATCTACAGATCTGTATTACTAAGCAGTGACATAATAATGCAATGTATGATATGTAAGAAAACATGTACTAAATGTGTGGTATTTACCACCTTCCACAGCAGGAGATTTGGGGATTTCTCCCTTTTCCTTGAGACAATTAGTAGAGGCATGTGTCTCTCACAATGATGTGTGTCCTTATGTTGTTGACTACAGTTGGACATCTCTTTTGCAACTAATATGTGTTTTGAGATAAATCTTCATGCATCTTTTTGTGGTGTTAGGAACTGGTATGTAAAGGTCTACGAGTGCAAATGTGGTTGCAGGAGATGAAGCGCGCGAGGTGGTATTGATCTGGGTCAGCCTAAATTTACCTTATGGTCATCATATCCATGTTCAAAATTTCACTGTGCAGGTATGCCACACAAAGGTTCTCAACTCATGTTTGTAATGCTGAGCTGTAATCTTTCTAATGCCACTTTCTATACAAAGTGCAGATGTTCATCTCCCATCAACTGATGCACCAGACATACCACATATAGGATCTTTCTTTAAAGCTAGAGAAGCATGATTCTGTGTTTGCAAATGACCCAATGCAAGAGTGTTTCATCTCCACTATTGGTATAATATGAATAGGGTGTCCAGGATGAAAGAGGCAGGAAGTTGACTTGTATTGTGTTTTGCAACTCTTGACCTCCAACATGCTGGTCAATAGAAGTGAAAGGAGAGAGCACCTTATCATTGAGCAATGTTATAGTCCTCAATGTTTTCCCATTCTCTGCTTCTCTGTCTGCTCTAAGCAATTTACCATAACTGATGAAATGTTGTGATACCATAATTTCAAATGTTGAAGTTGCCTTTATTTTCTGTGTTCCCTAATGATTCTACAGGAGGTGGTCCGTGCCTAATGAATGTGGTGGAATCAGCTGTTGGTGGCTACCTGCTTGGTAGTTTGCTACTATCATTGCTGGATCAAGGAAGTGGTTGAGAGTTCTGGGTGACAGCGTGGATGAGTTGTTTCATCAATATTTTGAGGCCTGTCAAGGGAGTTTCTGTCATGTGTTGTTCAACTTGGGTGGCAAAGACTGTGCATAAGAATTTGGACAAGCCACTCACCTGTGCAAAGGTACACAAGAGCACTTTGTCATGATCCTTGAAACCTTTCAGCTTGTATCTCAGATTTCCTGACACATTCGGATGTGAAGCTCAGAGTGCTTTATCATTTGACATAGCACCCCTGAAGGACCAAAACCAGTGTTTGATAAATATAATGGTGTGTACTTTTGATGGGCTATTCAGTTCCATCAATGGGAAACTTTTAGAGAACTCTATCTGAAGAGAGTGAAAAGTGAAAACCTTGATAAGAGTAGATAGACAAAGCAATGTAAATGAAGGCTTGATCGTTATGTTACTAACTATGGTAGGGAAGTATACCCGCAAGACCAAAAGTTTTTGTGAAACCAATCACAAAAATGTCGATCTTATGTACCTCACATGCAGCCAATTGCATTTATGTGGTTGATTTGATCCATGAACTCAATTTCATCCATCATTCTATTTTATTCATACGCTTGATGACTTGCATCATTAATTTCCTTCATGAACATAATTCATCTTATTCATACATAATTCAATTTCATGTTAGTGGAAAATTCCATCCACAAGGTTAATTTCATTGATTTGGTCACATTCCATCCCTCTATTGACAATTTTACCTTCATTGTTCATATTGTCCATGACATTTCATCAAAATGTTTCACATCTTTGGTGTACTTGAATGGAGAAGCTTATTTGACATCTTGTTTTGTTATGCATGTTGTCAATTTCTTTTTTTTAAACTTTTCCATTTTCTTCCTTTGTTGTTGATGAGGATGTTTTGTGGGATTTTCAAAGCTTTTGAGTGAGGCAACGTCACTCATCCGTATTTGAGATCTCAAATGACATCTTCATCTTGTTTTATGATGTTCTTTGTGATATGCGGTTTATTGGGTCCTGCCTTTGCAGGGACAGGGACTATTGCATTGGATCCAACTTTTGGAAGGTTTACCTTATTAGAACTGATTTCACAAGCACCGGTTTCTTTGATGAAAGTGTTTAGACTGTTTAGATTGGAACGAATTTTTTTGGTGTTCCGAGTGTGGACACAGTAGGTAGATGTACAACATCTTATCTATTGACAGGGCTAGCGTGTTTGCGATGCCTTGTTTGATTTAGGTGCAAATATGCTTGTACAAATGAAGCTATCAAGGTTTTATAGAAGTTCAAATTTGTGTTTAATTTTATGCAAAGACACAATCTTTTGGAATGAAGTTCTTAAAACATTTATTTTGGATTTCAATAGAGTATTTAATGTTGAGTATTTTAGGATTTGATTTGGGTTGTGGTTTATGTATTTTGAGCTTATTTGAAGCCAATTAACACCTTGCAATAGAATAATGTAACATGTTTTGTCATTAGCTTTTGAACTCATTAACTCATGGAATAAATTCGTGTATATTATGACAAGCTATTCGGGGCTTAGTGAACCTCAAATTTGAGCCAATGAATGAGAGATGTTTGGGGTATTATGTGTGCATATGATGGATGGACATGTTCCATTGAAATGTATCCAAGTAGATGAGAAGTTCTACATTTATTAAGTGAAGTTTTTAGTTCGAAGTTGAACTATTGTAAAGGGTATGATCATTATAGGATGAATTCTTGTGACATTTATTTATAAACCAATGTCCCTCTATTTTATTGAACATGTTGATGACATTATGTAATACGATATTCATGAATGTCTTCAAGAACTAGGTGTTGATGGGTGATCACAATTCATGAGTCCTTTTTCTAGTGCTTCTTTTGTTGTTTCTTTGGCAATGTTTTGGATTCAATTTCTATTCTTTTGTCTCCCATACCAACTTATATTTGAAACTTTTGTCTCTTGCTAGGTTTAATCCATTGGCACTACTTCAAAAACATAGTTATTTTTTTATTAGCATTGTAAATAAACAACTATAAAGTCAAGTCCATTTGTTTGCAGTGACTATGTTTCATTTGATTAAAATCAAAACTAGATATGTTCGTTTTGACTAAAATTTTTAAAAAATCCAAAATGGACATTATTTTGAACACATATTGTATGTGCACCCATGTGAAATTGTCCAACTTGACTAATGTGACTAATGCAATTGAATCAATCATATATAAATATGGTTGATTTTGATTATAATGTTACTTTTCAAATGACGTGGAAATGTTAGAATATTAAAAAGTATATATTATTTAATTATTTGTGGAGTATACTATTATAAAAGAAAAATAAACTACAAATGTCATGTTTTCATTTGTTGTTTGTAATTATGCATAAAAAATAAATATAAAGGATAATTCAATTAAAATATAATGAAATGATATGTAAAAAACGGAAGATCAAACTGAATTTTTTAATTTAAATTTATTAAAAAATAGTATAGAACTAATGTACATGCAAAACATGAATTAATTTACTTTAAATTAGAAATTTAAAATTTAAAAATTGATTATATTTTTAGATTTTAAAACATATGAATTTTAATTATATAATCTCAAAAGTGAATTTCATTTCTTATGAAAAAAAAGAATATTAATCAAATAATTATATTTTTATTTCTTCCCAAATAAAAATATTCAAATTAATGTAATACATTTTATATTTTGATAATTTAAAAAGTTATAAATTTCAATGTAATTATGAAATTAAAAATTAATTAAATTGAATACTAACATAAAAAATCTACATGTGTAATCAATTTCATTATGAATTACTTAATTATATAATAGGGTTTTACTATATGATATTAAAAAAATGTGTGTTTATATATTTTGTGATAACAATTTCTATCACCACCTAGGCTAATGGTTGGATGATTAAAAAAATTCTTTTTAAAAAGTTGGGATTGAGTCATGAATTTAATGTGATTATGTTCTAGACTCCTTATTTCAATCCAAAAAAATATTAGTATTATTATTATTTGGGTTCTGCATTGCTTCACACTACCAGTGATGATGATTAAATTATTTTGTGTGGACATAATAATTTTGTTGTAATCGATTTTATCTTTTCAAAAGATAATTTTTTGTAAATTTCACTATATGTCATTTTGTTCCATTAATATTTTTTTACATTTTTTATTTGGTAAGAAAAATGTTAATGAAAGTATGATTCATTAGAAAAGTTCACAACAAGATATAAATAAATTAAAACATTGAAAGGGTGCAAGATAGACAACAAAATACAAACAAAAAAAAGAAAAAAGAAATCCAAAATGGAATTTAATCCATGAGAAATTATAATTCGGAATGACTTTGGAATTGTCATAGTGATGATCACCAAAATACCCATCCTACATAAACTAGTTTCAATGAAACATTGTCACTAGAATTAGAAAATAATTTATTTTTTGTTTTTTATAAAAATGAACATTGTCACCTCAATAAATAGGTAATTTTAACCATCTCAATCATTTTGGAAAATCATCTTTAGTCATTTTAATCAAATAAACTTTGTCATATTTTTGGCAAAAACAATTGGTTCAATTTGATTTAAAACATCTTTTGTCCATTGTTTGTTCTAACTAAAATTTCAATCATAAGAACTAACATGTGCTAGTCATGTTGATCAACCATCATATAATTTATATCCTTTTGATTTCATGTTATTAAGAGATCTTTTTGCATGGTAGTTTTGTCCATTTATGCAAACATCAAGTCAAGTTTCTTGCTATAGTTCACATGATTTTGATAACTTTCAAATCATCTTTTTAAAGTTTTCTCTTCTTGGGCCATACCTACAACCTAAGTGGAGCCATGCCCTCTCCATTATGAACAAACTATACCTTTTTCTTCTATATTTGCAAAGGGACTTGCCAATCTAGCTTCTTTTTTTAGTGAATTTTTATGAGAATTTCTTAATAATCATGAAAATTGTTTTATTTTGGGAGTTCTAATGTAATTTTGTTGTTGGGTCGTTTGTGAACATGATGAAGGTGGAAAAGACCATACAATTGGAGAAGTACAAAGAATTGTTGGAAGATGGAAATGCCTTCAAACACTTGTTTGTTGTTCAACTTTTAAAAGCCTATGGTATTACAAACTGGAGTGAAAAAGAACAATTGCAAAAAACATTTAGAAATACAATTCAATAGATGCAAAAACAAAAAAATTGATGAATATCAAAGTTGAACATATTAATGAGTTAAGTACCCTAAAATCTTAACACTAGTCTAATTCAAGTTAGGGTACTAGTTAATTCATCTTCACTAACAAACTTGTTTGTTGTATTTACACAAAAGGTCAAACAAATTAGGAGAAAAAAATTTACCATATGTTGGTCAACAAGTTTTTGATATCAAATATATTTTTAATTTGGGTTAACTAGTTATTTTAGATTGTTTCTAATCTTTAAAGATTTTTCACCCAAAAATTGAAGTTTATGTAAAATATTAATTAGACAAAATAGTGTCAAAGTCATTGGTTGTTTTTATAACTATAGAATCATCACGTGGCAATCAATCATATACAAATGTATAAAAATATAATTGAAGATATTCTACTAGATGGGAATTTTGGAGTCAATGTTATCATAAATAGTTAATTTAAAATTGCCTAAGCTCAATTTGCACCTTTCAATTTGTGAATGGCAAATCAGACAACTATTAAACCTTTAGAGTTGATTTTCGAAATTTGTGAATATTTTTGCATGGTATTTCAGATAATGTCACCTTCATTGTTATGCATAATAGTGTACTTGAAATTTTCATTATTGTTGTTTTTTATCTCAAATTTTTGAAGAACAAATATTGTCCATGCAACATGCAAATTTTTTAGTTTGCCTGATTTCCATGTTTTGGTACCTCTTGTTTTTTAACACAGTTTGATTTTTTCACAAAAAATTTCAAATTATTATTATGTGGTTTATTTTCTTTGAATTCAATATTCAAGTGCCTACCACCACCTTGGGTACATTGTGCCATGGTAAAAACCATAAAATGTTTAATTTGCTTCTAAACATCACAAATGTGCCATGGTTAGATTAAATATGGCTCATTAAGAACTTTCATTGAAGATGACAAAGGTACCATTGTAGATGTTGGTCTAGGTTGCCGATTGGCCAAAAGGCCCTTTGACATTTGTATTTTACAATTTTTTTAAAAAATAAAAAATATTTATATAGCATAATGATAGGTAAATTGCAAACCAAAACAAATTTCAATGCACCTTTTGCTCAATTGAAAATTGAACTAACAAATAAACAAAAAAAACAAATGTCAAAAGGCTATATTCCCCAATAAAATTTCAACTATGACTCCTTAATATTTGTGATTGCAAAGAATGCAACAATCGATTAAAATTTAATTCCATGTGGGAAGTCAACAATTTTGTTACCAAATATTCAAAGAACACAATCAAGTTTGAGAAGACCCGTGGAATGTTACCTTGCCCATGTATATGAGTTCTATCTAGAGTGTATGGATTGTATAGTAGGGTTATTTAATAGTTTATAAAATTAATGCACTTTTAACATTTGTATATTTTTATGACTATTTTTTTTATCTCTATGTTTGTGTCAACATATCTTTCATAATTTTTTAAAAATTTGACATGTCGAAAATTAAATTATTCAAGTGCATAACAATCATTGTTGTTGATTTAAAGATTTTTCGATTTGGTTTAATTCTAAACATGAACATTTTTCAATGGTTGATTGAGTTTGATGAATTCAAATTGATCAAAAGTTCCTAGGTATGACAATTATAACTATTACAAAAACATAGTTTTATCATTAGTAGCATTGTAATTAAAATGATTATAAAGTCAAGTCCATTTGTTCAAATGATCGACTATGTTTAATTCCATTAAAATCAAAATCAGGTATGTCCATTTTGATTAAAAAAACTTCAACAAACATTATGTTGAACACGTGCAATACGTGACACTTATGTGGAGTCGTTTGACTTATTTAATGTGAATGAAATCAATCATCTAGACATGATTTGATTGTCAATATAATGCTACTTTTGATGATGAAACAATATTAAACTAACTAACTAACTAACTAACTATATATATATATATATATATATATATATATATATATAAATAAAAAAAATAGATATTTATTATAAATTTTATGTTTTTATTTTTTGTTTGTATTTTTTTATATAAATA
>Ga0116231_10002101_pt1 | contig 41645 bp, 39 predicted proteins | sample S1TSphgellanicum_2_FD_89695 | JGI IMG/M metagenome (GOLD analysis project Ga0116231, IMG submission 89695) | Host-associated microbial communities from peat moss isolated from Minnesota, USA - S1T2_Fd - Sphagnum magellanicum MG | ecosystem: Host-associated > Plants > Peat moss > Unclassified... | reverse complement strand
TTGGTAAGTTTTGGATTCAGAATGTGGGAGATATTGATTTTTTAAATGATTTTTGCCACTGAAAATTCAAATAAATTCCAAAAATCCAGGTTTTAAAAGGAAAAATCAGTTGAGAATGTGGTAACACTTGGGCCAATGGCCACAGGTCACACTAGTATACATTAAGATGTAAAAAGTATCTTAAGGCAAAAGAAGAATGATAGAAATTCAAATATTTCACCATGCAAAAATATAATCTTAAAAAAAATCCTGTAAAAGAAACCAAAATCCTTCAAGATATTATAATAGCTCTATTATAACTAATCTCAAGTTTCAACACAAGCCAAAATACCATCTTTCAAAAATCCTCATATAAAAATAGACCTATTATTATTATTATTATCTAGGGGCCAAAATCCATTAAGCTACTATACTCTATAATGAATCTAGACACAATGTCCTTGCCTTGGTAGGCAAGACCAAAAAGTCCCAACAGTAAGTAGGCAATAGATTTTAAAATTATGTCCTTAAACTAATTAAGTAAAAATTAATTTTCCGAAAATTAATTGGATGCCTACGTACTGTTGGGACATGTTTTTGGTCCCAGTCCAGTACGGAACAGCACGAAAAGTTAGGGTTAGGGTTAGGGTTAGGGTTTAACTTGTTGTGTCCTTCGTCTCTGATGTCTTGGTTCTTGTTCTATCGAAGCTTTTTTTCGGGTTCTTGGAGATGATGGATGCAAGAGAGAAAGGGGGTTGTGGAGTTTTGTTGGAGAAGAGAATTGCTGGATTGCGGAACTCGGGCCTAATCTGTTAGGAGAACCAGCGAGAATTTTTATTCCTGTTTTTCCCCGAATTGACCCGTGCAGGCAAAATGACATTGGATCCCGGGAATGGAGAAGTCGGAAAAGAGGCGTTGGAGGAAGCGGTGGAAGCAGGAGACCGGGAGGAGGTGGAAAAGAGTGGCGATACCAAGGTCGTGGATGGGGTCGATGCAGAAAAATTGAAGATTGTGGATCCGCGTAACGGAGAAGTTAGTGAAGTGCTAGAAGTAGGAAGCCAGGAGGTGGAGGAGAACAAGAACGGCGACAGGAACGTCGTGGAAGGGGTTAGTGCAGTCCAAGTGACAGCCGTAGCAACTGTGGCAGCTGAAACCCTCGCTTCTAGTTCTCCTTACGTGAAGCCTCCGTGGAGCGCCGTTCCCGGCCATTTCTTCTTTCTCGAAGTTCTGAAAGACGGTGCTATTGTGGAAAATCTTGAAGTGTAAGTCCCTTCCAATCCTTCATCTCCGAACTTCTGGCGATGGTTTTGCACAGTTAGGGTTTAAGGTCTTAGGCGGAATTCCTCACTTGACTGCATCGCCAATTCTCCGGAACCCAGTTCTTTTCTAAGATTATTACATCTTAGTGAACGTGAAGGAGGTCTCAAAGCAAAGAGAAGTACAGCTTCTTATTTGGGGTGTCAGGTGTTGAGTGTCACGTCTTGCTTTCCCAATGATTCCGAAAAATGTGGCAGAAACTCGGGATGCAGATTTTTGTATAGTTTTTTGCCCAAAATTCTGGCCAGGTTAGTGTGTAATTAGATGCAACAACTGTCAGGAGCTGATGATGTCAGGAGCTGGTGAGTTTACATGTGGAGTCAAGCCAGCATTTCGCTGAACGTGATGGTCTAATACTTTGCGAGGTGCAGTCATAAGGTTATGACTGCACTCATTCTTGTCATGTTAGTTTTGGTTTCAATGAAACAAACAGAACTGTCACCTTCAAAGTGTTATTGTGGAGTTTTCTCTGGAATTTCATGGATCTGTGTTCAGAGAAATGCTGCAGTTGTTTCTGTCTTTCCTTTTTCTCTCAAATACAAATTCGAGGATGTAACTGGAATTGATGATGCAAGTTTCAAAGCAATTTTAGGTTTGTTATTTACTTGTGGTAACATTCACCATGCAGGTCAAGCAAAGGGGCATATATGTTTGGCCGTAGTGATAGATGTGATTTTGTTTTGGAGCACCCAACTATCTCCCGATACCATGCAGGTCAACACCCTTCTCTATCTCTTTCCTTTTGAGCCTCCCTTATGTATGCCACCTCCTATGGAAAATTGCAGTTTTTTTCCAAGAGCAGACAAACACCATTGCTGGTAACTTTGATGCACATCTAATTTCTGTGCAATATAGAATCAGTACAATTGATGTGGGAATTTTTTGTTGGGTTCAGTGTTGCAGTACAATGGTAAAGGGGAGGCATTTGTTTATGACCTGGGGAGCACCCATGGAACATTTATCAACAAGCGTCAGGCAAGTCTGTTGATTGAGAACTTTTGGCTTCGTAAATACCCTGATGGATGTGTCAACATCATAGGCACCTTGTAATTTCTTGAAGCCTGTGCAGGATTCCTCCTTGGAAGAACAGGGCTTGTGCTTCCTTTCTTCTTTTAAGTTCTACATGTATCTAACATGTCATGAATGGCATTGCAGGTGAAGGCAAAAAAATATGCACCATTGCCTGTGGGAGGAATCATACGTTTTGGACAGTAAATCTCTTTTTGTTGCCTTGCCTCTTTCTTTGTTTTATATGAGACTTACCTCTGAGAAATGTGATATTAACTAACTCTGCTGTGATAGAGATGTTCTGATAAATGTTGTCATTTCAGTAAAGAATTGGGAATGACCTTAGGTATAAGATGTTCTGAGAATTCCTTTTATCCACAGGTAGTCTCCAGTGCATTGGGAATGACCTTAGGTACAAGATGTTCTGAGAATTTCTTTATGCGCAGGTAGTCTCCAGTGATGTCATAGAAGCTTCAGAGGTAGATGAAACTCCAGAATGAGTGAGTACTGTTATTGACTGATTTATATCCTTTTTTCCTCTTCAGCTCAACACGCTTGTATGTTCTGCAAGGTCCTAGTGAGCTTATGCCAGAGGTACAATCTTTATCTCCTCTCACAGATCTCTTCATTTTAGGAGTGGCAGACTTTGATTCCTTATTTCTCCTAGTGTTTTTGTACCAATTGCATGTGGTGATGTTTTAAGTGTTCCCTATGTGCTTTGTTCTTTTGTGTATGCTTTAAATGTCAATTTTCTTTGAGTTTTAGGTCAATATTCTTTGAAATATCAGGTTTGAAATTTTCCTGCAGAAGGGTTGGACAATCTGCAAGGGCAGACAAAGCCAAGCATCTTTAGGCATATAACATCCACGTATACATGGAAATTTTTCGGTTTGGTAGAGAGTTAGGTAGGTCTCTTTGAGTGCTGTCCAACATTGTGACCGAGTCTCCTCATTGCTTCTAGAAATATGACAGAAACTCAGGACACTCATGTTTGTAAAATGGTTTGCCCAAAATTGTGGGCAGATTATTATGTACTTATAGACCCACGGTCAAAAGGTGACTTTGTGAGTAACACTCATAAGGTTATGAGTGCACTCAATCTTTTGTGTTACCTCTGAAGCATTGTTTTGGGTTTTCTCTGCATATCTCATTGATATGGACATGCTTCTGTTTAGTGGAGAGTTGTCTGAGGTTGTATTGGAAGAACAAATGCAGGAAGGGGTATCAAGGTTGGAGCGGTTAGCATTGAAAGAAGCTGAAGCTGCACAACAGATGGCAATACGACAAGCTTCTCTGTTGCATGCCAAGAAAGAGGCTGCTGCAATGGAAGGTGTAAGCTGGGGTATGCAAGAAGATGCCATTGTAGATGATGAGGAGGTTTGATCTTATATTCTCCTTCTCATGTATGTATGCATTCTGCTTTGTTGCTGCACCTAACTCAAAAACCATGATGCTTATTGCTGTGAAAGGAAGCAGGCCCTTCCTTGATCCTAGGGCTAAGTTCTTTGACAAGAAGAACATGTGTTAAACCTGAAATTTGTTGTAAGTGGGTTGTCTGGAATTCGATCCTTCCAGCACATATTTCTGGCTGCATTGCATCATGTATTGGAAAGGCACTTCCTCTGCGTTGCTCAAGAATCAATGATCCACAAATGTGACATTTGGCTGCAAGGTTGTTTGGCTTCTGATTGATTTTCTTTTTGTCTGTTTGTCATTTTCTAAATGGTTTTTGTGGTTGTTTTGCAGGAAAATTTTGATGAATTGACATGGGAGACATATAAGGGTCCACTGACAGAGAAGCAGCAGAAAATGATTGAGAAAGTCCACAAACGTCATGAAAAGGTATGGCATAACTGAGCCACAGTCCTCCTTGGTAAATTGTCCATGTATTTAGGGGTTGAATAGAGATTTAAAGCAAGAGTTTGTTTGTACTTCTTGTCACAATGAGGGCAAGGCAATCAAATGGAAAATCTTTGTAGGAAATGGTGGGTTTCACTGTTTTGATTATTAAGATCATTGTTGAAGGATATGTTTTGTTCTATGGCTTACCCAGATGGCAAATTTGAAGAAAGAGAATGATGCTATTCAAGCCAAGGAGATAGGGCAAGGTGGTCTTACACAAGGTCAACAAACACAAATGGCACGCAATGAGCAACGAATTGAACAGGTTGAGCACACCAAAATTTCATCCTCTCCTCTTCTCTTTCCTTCAATATTCAGATGCCGTGCATTTGTTTGCTTTAGCATGGGCAGGCCCCAATGAAAGAGATGAGGAGCAAACAAAGACCTCTCTGTGGTCCTAAATAGTTTCAGAGCTCTTTTCTTGTTTGATAACTTTCAACTTCTGTTATTGACTTGGCAGTGAAAAACCTTTCTCTTTTGAATAAGATCAACGTTTATCTAGGGTTGGACTCCTTAGGAGGTTGAAGAGACAATGTGGCAAAGCTGCAGATGCATGTATGTTTTACATTGGCTTTACTATTGATCAGCTGATGGATGAGTTGGAAAGCCTGGAGGAAACATTAAATGAGAGCATCCAAGAAAGTGTTGGTGCACGGACAGGCAAAGGGACCTCCAAAAAAAAACCCGTATTTGAAGATGAGGAAGATGATGTCAGGTACAAAGAGCTCAACTTACTTTGGTACCAATGCCTATGCATATGAGGAAGACAGTCTTGTGGGTTGCAAAATTTTGAGGTTGTTCCTTTTGAGGCAGTTTGCATCATTCTGGTTTGTTGACTGTGTGGTTACACACTTAATGAAATGAAGTATGATGTGTTACATGCTGCTGAAGTCACTGTTTCTAAATCTTTTCTGTTACCCATTCACAGTGATGATGAGTTCTATGACCGAACAAGTAAGCGGCTACAGAAGAAAAAGGAAGAAACTGGCTTGAAGGCAAATGTAGAGACAGCAGAATCTCTTCTAGAAAAGAGGGACATGCTTGACAAGGAAATTGAGTTGGTGCTGTCTGAATTGAAAGTTGAGGAATCCAGGATGAGCGAAGCTGCAACAAGTTCCACAACCCACATGGAGTCTGTTGACCCCCTGGATGCCTTCATGTCCAATGTCTCTTCAAAAATTGGTCCGTTTGTATCTACCCCACTCTGGAAAACCTTCAAACTGCTCCATGGGATTTGTATATTCTCCTTTGAACAAAGGAAAGAGATATCAACTGTTTCTCTGACATAGTAAATTGGTATAAAAAAAGTCAAGTCAGTTACCTCTGCCTGGTTGTGTTTACCGATGTCTGTTTTTTGGATTTGTACAGTGGAGGATCGGGCTCTCCGCTTTACAAAGGAGCTTGAGAGTTTAAGGTTAGAAGCAGATCGGGTGGAAAAACTATTAAAGATTGCAGATCCTGGTGGAGAAGCTGCTCGGAAAAGAGAGTTAAAGTCCAAAGTCTCAAGCCAAATACAAACCATGGGAAATATTGTGGAGCGTGACTTTCCTGTGAAGAAAGGCATGACTACAACTGTTGCTAACTCGGATGCTCAAAGTAACAAGCCATTACCAGTACCAAAATTTGGAAAAACTGAGAGAAGTGACAAACATTATGTTGAGAAAGTCACACCATTAGTTGAATCCCCCGAGGATCTTGATACTAATGGAAAGAATGAAATCAAGATTCTTCCATTTCTGGAGCCTCCTCTCCGCCTTGGAGCACCTCAAGTGGACCCAGGGAGAGTTGAAGCTTCAACCATTCCGAAGAATGGGAGTAAAGAGGAGTCTGAAGTCCATAGTGACTTTGTTGGTTACAAAGACCGAAAGGGAACAAGCAGCAGCCAAGGAAGGCAGGTTACAGTAGAAAGTAGAGTTGATGAAGAGCTTCCGGATCAGGATGTGGCAGGAAATGCTGCCATGGAGGCGGTTGCACTTTTATTGAGACATAAGTCAGGGCTGGCTTCTCAAGGTGACATGGAGGCCAAAGAGTTGAGGGAGGGTGAGATGCTACCAAATATAGAAGCCAAATCTAAGGTGAAGAAGAAACGCAAGCTTGGGCCTGAAAGGCCTCCATTGTTCATGAAAGACAACAAATTGGAATTGGAAAAATTGATGCCATCTCGGGGTATGATCACTCCCTCTCTCTTCTCCCTAAGTCCAGAGTCTTATCATCTTCTTGCGATATGCATGTCAATGATTTCCTCATTTTCCATCCCCTGACTCCAACCTCTAGGGCTGAAAAGGTTTCTGATCCAATTTAGGTTGTTTGTGGTTTCTTCTGTGCTTCTTGAGAGTCTACAGTGAAATTTCCTTCACAGTACCAGTCTGTATTGTCATCGCCCTTTACACCATATATTCCTTGTCCCGTGTGGACTACTTTATTGGGACCAACCAGGATAATTTGAAGATTGAATAGTACAGTTTGAAGTATGCAGGTTAGTTGATGAAGAAAGAAATGATCAGAAGGGCACTAAAATTTCTCAATTACTGAGGGTTGAGTTGAGTTTTGATCACAATTTGCTAATGTAGCTTACAGAGGATCTAGAATGAGTAAAGCTTTAGGGCTCATCTTTGATTCAGATGATTGTCATGTCTGTAGCCTAGCTGTTCGTTAACATTGATTACCATTTAGGAGTGGAAACCCCCAGTAGAGACTGAATGTATGGTTCTAACTTGTATGTGCAGGCCAAACAGGAGACAGGTGAACTTTACTGAAGGTTTGGTTGTAGAGTCAGAAGTGACTTATACGCCATGTAATATAGTTCATGAAGCCTGGCTAATGTATGCTTGAAGAACAACAATGCATCGATATCCCGGTGATGAAAGAAAACTTGAGATAGGAGCAAGACACCTGCAGACTCATGAGCAGTGTTGATGTTTCTGTCAATTGAGATCCTTTTTGTCCAGCTGAGAACTTCATGCACCCCCTTTTCCGTGACCCAATCTGGGAACTCTTTTGACTTCCCTAGTTGTTTACCTGGTACTATTTAGTTCAGAAGGGCCTGGTTACAGGGTATCTGCTGACCCAAAGACATGTTACATAATTGATTTTCTTCATATAGATTGCTTCCTGGACAAATTAGCCCCTTGGTTGTCTCCTGGTGTTGCATTGTGTTGAAAAGCAGCTGCTTGTGTTATAAGAATCATTTGTAGGTTATCTGTGAATTGCTGTCCCAGTAGTAAATGATATCCGTTATGACAGTGGATTGTACTTTGGTGGCCCATATCTTGTAACCCACTTACAAAGAACCTGGAGTGCCATTCCAGCATTGTCCCTGATTACCAGATCCCTGCTAATTCGGTACCCTTTTGCTTATGACTCCTGAATCTCTTGGGGATCATAGCCTGTCCTCCCAGAACAGATTGATGTTCATGATGCTACCTCCTCTTTTTATCTCTTGCACAGCAAAAGCAAAGAACATAGAGAGATCTTTGGTTCCTGAAAGCCTAGCAACTATGTTTTGTTGTGTTCAATGGTTGTTATGTTTATGTTTATGTATAAAGTTTAATGAAGGCAAACTTTTTTTTGAATATTATGACATGTGGACCAATCACAAGTGGGGAAAGAGCCCTTTGTAGGAGTTTGGAAACACAACTTGGAATAAAGATTTTAAAAAAGTAATATGGTATGTTGACCAATGAAAAGTGTTTAAAAAAAACCCGATTAAAGTAGCCATTGTATCTTTTGGGAATTGAGTGCTTTGTGCATTTTTTAAATAAATAAATAGAGTGAACAATAACATATAGTTGACCTTTCTAGATTATGTCATATTTCATATTTAAGATATCATCGTCCCATTGGTCATGCACAATTATTTTTTTATAGCTATGGAGTACCAAAAAGTGAAATAAAATGTTAAAAAGGTTTAAATCAAGAGTTCTTTTTATTTTCATATAACCAAAAATTTATGAAAATTTGCCAGATTTTTCTATACATGGTTCAAGAATATATAGCAAAAATATATAGAACAATGTATAGTTTCATATTTAACTTGTAAGAAAATTTGGCTAATATACAAATTAATGTTCAAATAATAAATTTCTGATTCATTTAAATCCAGGGGAATATTGGATTAAAAAAATAAAACTCATGAAATATTTTATGAACATGGTGCACAACCCTAAATGTTGTTTCCATAGTAGTGAACATGTCTTGAATTCCCACACTTGGATCCATTTATTAACCCATTCCCTATTCTAATTCATTGGTATTGAACATGTCAATTGAGTTGGCAATAAACAACTACATAGGCAAAAGCACAATGCTTTTGTCTATCCATGTTTGTCTCATGGTATCATCTCATCATCATTTGACGAGTTAAAATTATCTCCCGTAGAGTTAGAATCATGGTTTGAAGATGGCACCATGATCTCCAAGATTGAAAGTAGGTTCATACAACCCACAACTAAGCCTACCATCAACCCCCACTTTAAATTATATCCTATTTTTTTGGTTTTTAGGTTTTATATTAGGGTTTTGGATTTAGAAATTAAAAATGTAGTTTTAAATTGTTGTTTTGGTTTTGAGGTTTGGGATTGGGGTCACACATTAAGGATTTGGTTTTAAAGTTTACTATTATTTGGTTTGGTTTTAGGGATTAAAAATGTTTTTTTTAAATTATTGGTTAAATTTTTAGGGTTTTAATTTAAAGTTTTTGGTTTTAGGGGTTTGGATTAGGGTTTTGATTTTAAGGTTGTGAATTAACATGTTGGATTAAGGTTTTGGTTTTAAAGGTTAAAACTAAAGTAATGGTTTAATATTTGAATGAAGGTTATGGTTTGAAGGTTTTTTATTAAAGCTTTGGTTTTAGGGTTACAAACTAAGGTTATGGATTAGTGTATTGGATTAAGGTTTTATTTTTAAGTTTTGAAATTAGGGTTTGGAGTAGTGTTTTGGTTTGAAAGTTTTAAATTAAAGTCTTGGATTAGGGTTTTGGTTTTAGGGATTAAGTTACAAGATACATATTAGGGTTTTGGATTAAGATTTTGGTAGCCCCTAGATACATCCTAGGTAGGCCATATGTGGTCCCTTAAGTAACCTTTCTCCTAAATAACCTTGTAGATAATAATTAAATATCCTCACAGGCAACCCGTTGAATATCTCATTATGTAACCCCTTAAATAGCCCCCTAGGTATCCCTTAACATTGGAAATCTTTAAGTAATCCCATGCGTAGACCATATATAGCCCCTTAAGTAGTTTTTACATATCCCCTAACTTTTGTAGCCCTTAGGGTAGTCTATTATATGTAACCTCTAAATATTTTTTAACTACATAAGTCTTTAACTAGCCTTTTAAATAGGTTTTATGTAGGTTTTTAAGTAATTTTAAAATATCCTTTAACTTACAAAATCTTTATATAGACCCTTAGGTTGGTCCTATGTTGCTTTCTAAATGATCCTTAAGTATGCCCGAAGGGGGACACTAAGTGTTGAAATTCAAAACCATGTGCGTCAAACAGGATATTGTTCAGAAAATATTAAGTAATTTTTCATTTTATTTTTCCTTTTCCTAATATTATTTAATTTTTAATATGCAAATATTCAAACCATCTTATATTAACTATACATTGGTTTTTTGAGTATACATATCCATATTTTAAACTAGTAAATTATAATTTTTACCCAACAACCAATATAAGGCACCTTATATTTTTATTCATGTATTTTGTAAATTTCATAAGGAATGTTGTTCCCCCCCCCCTTCCACCCCAAGGAATATCCATTAACCTAGGCATGATGATAGGTAACTTAGGGCAAGATGATAGGCATTTAGATATGCCTTAGGTAGGCCCCTAAGTAGGACCTATGTACACCCCATGTAGGCTTGTTGTAGCCCTTGCATTAGTAGGTATGTAAATAAGTAGGTAGTCCAAAAGTAGGTAGGCTTTAACTTAGTTAGCCTTTTAATTTATGTGGTTGTAATCTAGGTAGATTGTAATGTGGTTAGAGAAAAAACTATGGTAATTAGTTTTGAGGTTTCATTTGTAGTTTTGAGGAGTGACCCTTACTTTTGTGGACTTTATGGATAATTTGAAAAGGAGGATGAATGGGTGAAGTGAGGCCCAAAGTAAGGATTTTTTTATAAATAACTTTATTATGTTGATATTGGAAATGTGTGGTGATTTTAAAAAGCTAGTACACATTAAATTTATCCTTAAAATATCCAATCTTTGGGCCCTTTTTTATTTTGAAAATGTTTAAAACCCTAAATTTGATTATTCACAAAATAAATAAAAACTCAAGGCAAAGAGGAACAATTTTTTCATAAAGGAGGTTGAGAAGTACTAGTTTTTTCATGAAGGGACATTTATTGCAACAACATTCATAAAAGTGACAACCAAAATCAAAACAAAATCAAAACTCAAACCAAAGTTCATTTTATACCAATTTAGGGAAAAATGAGTTCAAACCCTATTTATTACCAATGTATTTTTTTTTGTTATTACATGTTGATTTCATCTTGAGCTCACCCACTTAATGGGAAAATTGTTGTTATTCACCTTGAATCCTTTTCCTTTGGTTGATATATTTAATATGTGTTTGATTTTGTGAAATATGTGTTATTATTTAAGAGTTAGTATACATTATGTTAATCTTGGAAATACATGTTGCTGATTTTTCAATCTTAGTACATATTATGTTTATCCTTTGAAATGTGTGCAAATGTTTAATAACTTAACACCATCTTGATTTTGGAACGATGTGTTGATTTTCAAAACTTAATACATCCTATGTTTGATACTAGAAATGTGTCAAGATTTTCAAAATTAGCAAAATGTTAATCTTGGAAAGGTGTGTTGATTTCTAATAGTTAATACACATCTATATGTGAAGCAAGGTAGTTTGTTTTGTTTTGTAATTATGAGATCCATCAAACTGGGGTGATTCAAATCATGTTTTGATATCTTTGGAAAGCTTTTGATGAGGAGGGGTGCATTGGCTTAGTTTTATGACATTTGGACTTGTGGTATAAATTTTTTCGAATATTGAATGATTTTTCCAATGAAAATTATATTAAATCATACTAAAAATTTGGAGGAATTGGCATGTGCTTATGGTGTTGTTGGAAAGATCTCAAGGAGTAGGAATATATTTTGTAAGATTTGGATTTCGGATGGGAAAAATATTGAATTTTAAGTGATTTTTATCACTGACATTTCAAAGAAACCATAAATCTAATTGAGCTTTCAATGTGTTCACATTGTTGAATTTAGAAACTTTCATTTCTAAAAATATGAAAAATAAAGAATGTCTTCTCACTTGGGCCAACGACACAAGCTACATTAGTACTTATTTCAATTTAGAAATGTGTGTTGATTCTTAAAACTTAACACATAGTAAAGTTATCTTAAAATCGTCTTTTTTTTTAGTCTCTTTTCATCTCAACCTTTTGTGGAGCCCCAAATGTTTTTATTCATGAAGTATAAATTTTAAAAATTAAATGTCAAATATCGAAAATGATCACTTATTATACATGATTGTCAAAAATTTATTTTTACTAAGAAGTAACACAAATTGAAGGTAGAAATCATTTTACCATCAACAATTGCTAAAACTTATTACATCTTTTATTATGTTGATCTTAAAAAAATTGTGTTGATTTCCGAAGTAGCACATAAAATGTTCATCTTTAAAAATGTGTGTTGATTTTTAAAACATAATACAAAATAATATTATGATCTTTGTCAATTTTGAAATTGATTTATGGGTCATTCAAGCACAAACAATCATTTACTAACTCTATTTTTGGCGGTGTTAATGTCAATTTTATTCCAAATCAACAACTAAAAAAAGGTGCTTGAAGTATGAATTGACAATGTTTAGGTACACTTTAAAACAAACATCTCCCTTGCCCTCCCACCAAAAGAATCAATTACCACCTAATATAAAAACACCACAATTTTGATTAGTGTAGTTGAAAGCACCTTTATTTTGATGAAATTTGCAAGCAAACATTTCAAAAAGCGAAATGCTCAAATAAATGTCAAAATCATTGGTTTTTATGTTGGGCAATGCTATGGGTTGAAGCATTTGTTCTCGAAATAATGGGCTATAACAAAAGAAGCATGGAACAAAATACAACTCCGTTAGTCATAAAAATGCTCAACAACAACACATTTCCAAAACACTTAATGAACTATGAATTGCTCAAACAACAAGTTAATGAAATCATTCTCTTCTTGTCATTTTAACCTAGGCTATGGGACTTCAAGGATCAGAACACTCAAATCCCATTCTCGTAAACTCAATTGGTCCTTTCATAGACAATTCTTACTTATGATAGACACATAACTCCCATCCCTTATGAATTCATTCCCACAATAAACCCTAGATAAACCTTTCCCACAACGTTTAGACAATCAAAAACCATCACATACTTATGTGAGTTCAAACATACAACATGATTTTTTTCATTCACCTAGATTTTCCACATGGATTTGTAGAATGCACTAACTACATGGTTTGGCTTAGGAGGTTTACAAAGATGCCTCATTACTTGGATTCCCACAACAAATGTTTCCCATGAATGAACTTCACCCAAAACAAGGTTCCAATTTTGGAGCTCCCAAAAGCATGGGTACTCTTTTTCCCCAACTATAGAATCACATACATCGCAATGAACAACAAAAACACAAACAACACCTAGACCTACCACATGGATTGCTTTCGAAACCTTCAAAGATTGTCATCACTTCCTTGAATTGACCCTGAAATCTTCTTCTAGACTTGCATTCCCTATGATGAAGCACATGTAGAACAAAAATTACGTGCCTAGGAAGGAAAAACAGGTTCCCATTGAGGCATTCTTCCTTAATTTCACCTCACAAGTTCCATCATTTAGCATATCCCACTAGAAAAACCATAATGTGATATTTAACATCATTTGAAGCAACATGGCACTCTTCAAAGAATTGTCTTTTTGAAGTTCCATCACTCACAACATCCAAAGAAAACATCAAAACTTTCAACTTCTCACAACAATGAAGAGCATTTAACCAAATTCCAAATGTTGACCTTCATCATAATAGGAATCAAGCCACCACAAATAACTTGCAACAAACAAAAACACAAAAGCAAAACAAGTAGCTAACATGGGCACATGTTCAAGGGAGAGCATGTATATTAGCATGTAGTGGGCCCTTCCACCCAAGCTATCCACTAGGCTATCCCAAGGCAAACACAAAAGGCCACCCGCTACCTTGGTTTTAGGTCAAATGAAATTTTTACAAAACTCATATTGCAGTAAATGGGAATAAGAGTAGGAAGTCTAGAGAGTCCAAAATCCAAAAAGTTTTTTTTACAAGTAGGTCCAACACAACTTTCATTTTCTCAAGCTTTGTTTAACTCGGGTCACTATTTTTTTTTCAATTTTTTTCAAGAGCATAAAGGATGTTTTAAATGACTTAAATTGGTTTGTAAAAGTTGTTTTTTTTGTGAAATTGCATTGTTTTGGGATAGTTATAGTGCATTTCATTATTTTAAGGTATTTTGTTATTTTCAAAATTTGTGTTCATGGATCTGATCTCACTTGGGCAAATATTTTTCACTTGGATGTTACTTTCTGTTACACTTGGGAATTGTGCAATATTTAAATCTAAAGTGCGTAATGTGCTTTCAAATTTAGATGGGAGTATAATAGGATTCAATGTCTTTCCAATGTTCTTGGCTAGTGTGAATGGGAGGAGACATCAATCGCATTTTTGGTGGAAGGAACCTAGACAATACACACTTTGGGACCTTGTGGAAACTAATGTGTGGCATACCACACCTGAAATAAAAAGATTGGAAATTTTTGTTGCATTATATAATGAGTTTTGAAGCTTTCAATAACCTAGTTTTGGAATTGACACCTTTTTTGCAATCAAGTTGTTTAAACCCTATTAAGCCATGATTATAGATTATAAAGATTGTGGCTATTGTGATTCATCGATTTGCTCATGGATTTAGTGTTACACATATGGCTGGTCGATTCAATGTGGGTGATTCAACAATTAGAAAGTATGTTGACATTGTTTGTGATTTGTTAATTGACAAAGACAAATTGATCAATAAATACATTTGTATTATTATATATCAACGCTTGAGGGACATTATTGCTCGTTTTGAAAATCTTATAGGTATACTTGACATTTGTGGATTATAGATGGAATTCACATTCCTTTGGCAGACCTTCCAAACAAGAGAGTTACATTTGCTATTGGTGATTTTTTCAATAGGAAAAAGTTTCATAGTATTGTGTTGTAAGCTATGTATGATGCAAAAAAAATATTTTGAAACATTTGTGCTAGCCAACTTAAAGGGGTACATGATGGTGGGAAGTTCAAGAGGTGTAACCTATATGTATAATTGAAGTTTTAGGAAATTTCCCAAGAACCAATTGCTATTATTTGAAGTATGAGATGCACTCCATTCTTAATTAGTGATGTAGTTTATTCGATTTGTACCTACTTGCAAAAGAATTGGAAGATTCGTAATCCTAGAGATGTGGACAAAATAATATATGATTCCAACATGAATTTAGGGAAAGTGGTCACAAAAAATGCATTTGGTTTTTTGAAAAATAAATGGAAATTTTTGAAACATTTTAATTATAAAGTTGATAGAGCATCACCAATTATAGTTGTTTGTTGTGTATTTCACAACTATTGTGAAATGAGGGGTGCACTGGAACTTGGATTGTGAAATGCAAGAATAAGAGGTGACACCATAATGGGGTTTGGTGTTGATAAATTACCTATTGTTTAAGAAGGAAAGCAGGCAAAAGCAAAAGGTGAGAAATTAAAGAAAGTTATTTTTGGACAATGGGTGATTGATCATCCAATTGTACCATTACAAAGTAATACAAGATGAATTTTGAATTGGAATTCAAATTTTATTCCCATAAATGGAAATACAAATCAAAGTCATGTTATTACTAGTTCATTCTAATCAATTGCCACTACTACCAATACCATCTATGGTTTTTAACTTCAACACATTTGTAAACAAAATAGCCAACTGCAATTGACCTTGTATCATTATTTGTTTTCGATTCTCTTCATTTTGCAACATTTGAGATGTAATGAATTTTATCATCTCCATTTTTAAAAATTCAATCTCTTTCACCACATGTGTGAAATTACTAATGGCAATTGCAAATGAGCATGTAAATAATCGCCTTTTTTCTTCTCTAGCTTTTTATTAGGTTTCCCTTGCACACTATGTAACTTGCATGCCCTAGTTCTAGGGCTATCAAAATTAGTAGATGGTGTAGCACTTCCAATATTTGCATGGTCATCCCTAAACACATGAGTTTGTCTCTTAAAACTACTAGCCATCTGAGGTGTTTAGACATCCTCTTCATAATTAACATTCACAACTTCAGTATTAGAACTCATCACACACACACCTTGATCTATGGCATTAGGTATGCCACTTATTTTGGCAATACCAGAAAAAACGTTGTCAAAACGTTCAAACCATGACCAATTAGATTGAGGTGCAACAATTACTTCAGTCTTCTTCTTTTTTGTTTCGTAAATATATTTCATTTTGTTCCACTTGCTTCCAATTTCGTTGCACATCATTCGAAAAACTTGTATTCACAATATTTGTGAATGCTTTTTAGTTGCTCTCCTTAAATGGCTTGCGATTGTATTCCCGATATTTATTTTTCACAAGGTCTAACAAGTACAAAAAACTAGCATTTGTCCATGATCTCTCAACATGTTTTTCTTTACCTCCTACATATTTGAAAATCCTAATTATAAAGCCCTTCTCTCCTTCACATGTGGTGTAAGACTATTTTCCCATCAAGCAAATAACCTAAAAAACTATTAGGTGGATGATCCCCCCACACTCATAGGGCAAAAATGTGGAACTGTAGAAGATGGGCAAATTGTTACAGGAGTTGCTACAAGCGGGCGAGCCCTTACAAATGCATTGCAAGGAGAATTCATGATGTGAAATGTGCTAAGCATTGAGCTCTATGCTCTTTGGACTTTTTAGACAATCTTTGGTCTTTAGAGTGTATTATTACGCTCTTTAGACTTTGTGGCTTTTCTGTGGGCACTGATCCTACACCATTTTTCACAAGCACAATAAGTTTCATGTTTTTGTTTTAGTCATAATGTAAGAAAGCATTTTGTTTGCTTGTGCTATTCACCGCATTCCCGGTCATGCTAACACGAAGCTATCGGGAGGTTCACTTCTTCACGATCGTTGCGCTAACAAGCTAACAACAGGCCTGCCTTGGCCTTGTTTTTGTATTATGTGTGCGGGCTAAGGAACATCCTTAAGGCTTCAGTGGTTGATGGTGCTGTATCATCAACCTAGGGTTTCATCTTTCATCAACTTTTCATCACAGGGCCCTCAGTCTCTTGCATTAGGGGCCGATTATTTTGAGAACTGTCCAGCCTTAGGTCATCACATTAGACAGAACAGTAGCAAAAGACGAGAGAGAGAGAGAGAGAGAGAGAGAGAGAGAGAGTGTGTAAGACCTAAAAACACACAGGCATTTCACGCATTGAGAGAAGCAGGAAGAGAAAGCAGGCAGCAGCAAGGGGACATGGCAGTTCTGCTACGGAGGCTTCCAAGGTCATCATGGTTGGTGCAGCAGCTCAGGCAAGCAAGCAGCGTCGCAGAAGGACCCACGGATTTGGGCGGGGTCACGCAATTAGTGACTCCACAATCCATTTCGCAAATAGGAGAGATTGGAGAGGTCTCGGGTGTGCCGGAAGAGCATCTTCATCGTAAGGTAGATACACTATAGAAACAATAGATCAATCTCTCTACAAGCCGAGATTGATTAGGGTTTTTTGTTTCAGATGCGATGAAAATTTGTGGAGAGAATCGTGAGTGAGTTTTTTTTAAAGATTGTCCTTTTTTTTGGGTCAGAGCTTTGTTATGGCAAGCGTTACGAGATGATGTTGTTGTAGTTAGTAGTTCTCCAGAGAGAGAGAGACATGGTTCCTATAACCCTAGATTGGACGGAAAAGCTTTGGCAACATTGCTAAGCCAGCCTTCAGTAGCAAAGTTCCTGCCAGATCTTGAAGAAAAGGTTTGTGGAGACATTTGTTTACTTTTGTTCATTGTAATGGGAAAGCAAATAGGTGGATCTGGATACAACAACACCTTTTGTTTGGTGTGGTAAGCCACCTAATGAGAAAAGATCTTCGTAAGTAGATCTGTTACCAAATTCTTAGTGTAATTGCAAGACAAAGAATGCTAGGCATAAAACTTGTAACCCTCATCAAAAGCTTCTTCCAGTTATATCCATGGTTTCTTCAAAATACAGAAGCAAGCTCACATCCTACTGAGTGTGAGATTGTGAACTTTGTTTTTTTTCCTTCTCTCTCCAGTGTGATTTGCAGCAATGCAGCTTGTAGGGTTTGATTGTATTTGGAACTTCAATACCCTTTCTTCTATGTTAGGGTTTAATTTGTAGATTGATATGTTAGGTTGGATGTAAACCTAACCTCTTTATTAGATTCTTGTTTCACATTTTTTTTCATGTAGTTCATGGTTAGCAGGTTATGGTACTTGAATCACCAGTTTCAAATCATACTTAGAAATCAGTTGAGATCAACTACATATTAAGTCTGTGTTATGGTGGTCAGTTCCTGTTTTGCTCTTCAAAGCTCTTTGGCTGATGTTTGGGACTTGATGAGCTCCCATATGAAGTATTTTTCTGCAGCCATGAGGTGCATCTCTTTAGGGCTTGTTCCTGTCTGTCCTTAATTCAATGGAGGTGTTGTTGTGCTTTTATGAGGGGGTGGTCTAGGTTGTCATCTATTCTCCAGCACGGGTGTCTACACAACAGGGGACATCTAAACAAGGGAATTGGAAAATCAGCTTCGAATCCACCAAGAAGTAAGTGTTCTGCAAGCTCTGAGGATTTGTATGTGACATCTGTCAAACTTGTAAACGTAGTGAAAAGGATTTGAAATGAGGCACCACTATGGGCAACTTTCAAATAGTTATACTCAGTAGTAGGCTGTTGGTGGAAACAGATGGGAAAATCCTTTGATGGGATGGACATCAACAGGAGATCCATATGCAAGTGTTGGTGAGGCAGCTCTTTACTTTGAAAGCAAGGAAGCTGCAGTGGAGTTTGCTGAGAAATATGGCTGGCAATATACAGTGAGCATCTCCCCATTTCATTCTTTCTCCTGTTTTAGGCTGCTTTCTTGTATAATTGTTTAGCTGATGTTTTGAGTGGATTCTTATATATTTATCTAAAAATCAACCATGGGTGTTGATTAAGTCAGTGGGGAGTAGTGGCAGCTAGTCACTGCCATTCATGATAAAGGTGATGGTCTGATACTTTGTGAGTGACACTCAGAAGGTTATGATTGCTCTCGTTCTTGTTGTGTTTGTTTTGCTTTGGTGGGAGTTGACAAAACAGTTACTTCAGAGTGAGATTGTGCAATTTTCTCTGCAATCTGATAGATGTGTTGTTGACTAAGTTTTCATTTTAGAAAGTGCCAAGCCCTAGGATTCTTTCCTTTCATGAGTTGATGCTCAATTGACCAGTATGCCTGAGATTGTGATGCACTGTGATAATGCATTGCAACAGGTTAGACAATTCAACCTGTGAATGTGATGTCATTCTTTTTGCTGGATGATCTGCATAGGATCCTTTCGGAGGATACTTCATTGGACACATGAATCCATGGAAGTGGGTTCAGTCTCTAGTGCAAGGCTTGATGGTCGTTTATTTTCATTTGCAGGTTCGGGAGCCCCACCAGGTAGTACAAAAGGTATATCTACTGTTGCTGTCACTCAAAATCCTCCTGTTGCATGAATACATTTCAAGCTCTAAAATCAGTCACATTGTCTTGTTGAAGTGAGCAAGTTGAGTGTTGAAGGGAATATAGATTTGCTTCCAGTTAAGAGTGCGCACACTTATGTTTTTCTGGGCACAACATTTGGTGGGTAAAACAACCCATGTTATACACTCTGGGTACTTGTTCCTGGTCACTTTGTTTTGGGGTTTTCTCTGAGTTGCCCCATGTTAGATGTAGCACATCAGGAGCAGCTCTAGCTTCTAAAGGTGGGTAAGTATTTTTGCATTAGGTGGATGAAGAAGCATGGACAAAATTAGAGGATGAATGTTGGATCCCCAAGGGAGGGCTTGAAATTAGGGTAGATGTTCAAAATGTTTCAGCTGGCCTTCAGGAGAGTGTTTGTGTGGCAATCTGCTTTGTGATGTTGCATCTCAGAATTACAACTAAACACTAGGTCTAAAATGTTCAGTAACTAGCCAAAATGAAACATAACACAATGACTATGTCATTGAATTTTTTGTGCACTAATTAGTATTGAACTGACTTCATGAGATATGGGCTTTGGCATTTGTGTGATGCAGCCAAAGGCATATGCAGACAACTTTAAGTGGCGAGGCCCAGTACCTGAGATGGATTGACTGATCCTTCACATCTATGGCAGATGCTTTAACAAGTTTATGGTCTATTGTTTAGGTTCCATGGACTTGCTCACCTTTTGATGAAAGGCTCATGTTATTTGCCCTGGTCAGAACCACATTAATGTGGATGTATTGAGATAAAAATCAGATGTGTTGTGCTGATTGATTTGTTATTTCAATTGAAAGTCACTGGATGGTTGGTTTTTCTGGGCTCTATTACTAAGTGGTCTTTGTTTAACCCTTGTGAGCTGGTTCTGTAAATCCAGGATGGATTTGGGGGTTTCCAAACACACCCACAAATTAGATTCATAGGAAGTGACAGTATGGGATCACTTAGGCAACTGTTCTGGTTTGGATGGTGTTGCATCATGATGGATTCAAAGTTGCAGTCAAAGAGAGGTTGTAAGCCTTGACTGTTTGATGGATTCATAATTGCAGTCAAAGCTTACAATCTCTCCAGAGTTGCTGCAAAAATTGGTGGCATAGCGTTGCTGTGAAGAGATATGTTTTCTGAGGAAACATGCCTACTGATACAGTCATGCAGATAGCAGGGAAAATTTAGGAGAATTTGAGGTGCTTGCAGGTTTTCCTCCTTTCGATGAGAATTCCCTCTGCGGAGGAATCACCTCAGGATTCAAATCAGCTCAGGTTTGGTGACTGTGATTAAGATGTTAATTAGCCTTTTAAGTCTATGATTAATTTCTAAATTCAATACAAATATATCAAGGTATTATCCTACCTATATGTGGCAAGAAAATTACAGCCTCATAGAAAAAACCTATTGTAAAGGGCATTTTATTATGTTTGAATTTTTTAAATATTTGGAAATTAAGTTTTGTAGAAAGGAGAAAGAATGCCAGTGATGGTAATCCATTCAAGAATAGAGTTATGAATTGAAACATGGAAGAAGTGTATATATAATTATGTAACATGGAATGATCAAGCACCTGCCCATTATGTGAAGTAAGGTGGTAGCTGAATCCATTGGGACAAGCTGCACAATGCACCCAACATAATGGTCAGGGGTGAGGCCATTTCATGACAATAAGGTCTAAATGGGGTGGCAGTGTAAGCAATTGAAAAAAAACATTCATGTTCAATAGACACATTTGGGTCAAGAACATGAGAGTGTAATCATCATTGGAACATTATACCTTGTAATGTGGTCAAGAACATGGCATAATCTGCCTACTGAGACCTTCCAGAATTTTAAAAGATTATGTCGCATAATGTGTGGTCGAGAACATGACATAATCTGCCACCCCAGATCTTCATGAATTTTTAGTTATCTTTGATATACATATGAAATGATCATACATTCATGATAAAGGACTTTTTCTCATCCATGAACAGAATATTCTGTGTGGTTAAAATCCAACTCTGCTTCTTTCTCATCACTAAAATAGGTCAGTGATCATCATCCTTCAATCCATCATTCATCATCCATTAGGTTTCAGTAGCTAGCCAGCTAGCCACTTGGCATCCCTGTCTTCAGGTCCTCTCATCCAGCTGTACACGTGTCGTTACGTGATTGATGAGTTTCAAGATTTTACTGGATAAGCCTTGATCCTCCTTCCCGTGCGTGCTTCGAGAAAGGCCCAATTGCGATGGCGATGGCGTGAACGTGATCTTGTCGCGTTCTCTCTCTCTCTCTCACTGTGGCTCTCTCTCGTGCTCTACTACTATTCTCGCCAACTGCTCCACCTACCTGCTCATCATTGCCGCCATGGCTGTCTGCAATGCTCCTCAGCTGACAGCGATGTGCTCCACTTTCAATGGCCTTCACACGGAGGTGAGTGTTTTAGTTTTTGGTTTTTCTTTTTCCTCCAATTCCCTTTGCTAGAAGATTTTCCTGCTTTCTTCCTGTTTTCTTCCGATTATCAGACTCATTTTTTAGTGAGTAGATGGAAGAATTCGAGAATGTAGGGTTTGTTGTTTCTTGGGAATGAGAGGAGGAGGAACGATGTTTTTCCCCCCATGGACACGGAGAAGAAAGTAGGGCCAGCTACAATTTGCAAATTTTGGCAGAATTGTTGTTTTCACGATTGCAGTTTGCTAGTTCCTTGCACTTGTAGTAGTCAAGGCAGCTGCAAATAAGTCAGAAGTGGGGGAAGTTAGGCTTTCTGGTTCTTGCTGGAGGATTGGAAGCCATTTTGCCCCGCAGTTGCAGCCAATATTCTGTCTCCCAGAAGGAGACAGCCCGTAGAAGTGACGAGCTACACAGTCATGCTTTGTTGTCTTGTGGTTCAGTATCATTTTCCTTGATTGCATTCCGAGTTTTATGAAAGAGAAAATCAGCAGGAAACGGTAGGGCAATGTTATGATCAGTGAAAGGCTCGATCCAGAGTGTGATGCACCTGCTGACGCCATTCTTTTCATCAATCAAGCAGCCTCAACAGGCACTAAATAATGATTCCTTAATATTTCATATGTTGTCACAGTCAAGCAGCTAAATGCCATATCTTATCATGGCAGACAGCAAAGCTCACCTTTTGATGTCTTTTCATTTGTCTTTGATTTTGGTTTTTTTTGCAGAAGGCGGCCTCTGGTTGTGCAACAAACATACAGTCATCAGCTTTCCTTGGAACTCGACTGGCTCACATGAAACAGACATCAATGTTGGCGAGAGCAAACCAAGCAGTAAGTTGCCACATAGCATGAATGTGATGGAGATTTTCTGAAGCCATCAATCTCTCATTATTGGGGTGTTGCTGCATGGTCTGCTTGTAGGCTTTCACAAATGCAATGAACCTTATTACACTGTGGATGTTGAAGATTGCATTCCAGTGTTTGTTCTTCCTGTGATATCCACCCATGTCAGGTAGTTTTGTACTCAAATTCAAGAGTGTGTGTAGATGATTCCTCTGTTAATTCCATTGGCAAAAAGGGCTGCAAGGTTCCTGCTGCATTTGGGTTGCAAGTATGGACCATTTCTGAATAGTACGAGTAATCTATATTTTGCAGGAGTCAGGAAGATTTGCATCCTATGCACCTCCCAGGGCCCAGAGTGTTGCAGCACCAGCTGAGACCAAGAAATCTGAGGCTTCCAAGAAAACCAGCACTCAGTCAACAGTCATCATCACAGGTGCATCATCAGGCCTTGGCCTTGCAACAGCACAAGCCCTGGCTCAGACCGGAGAGTGGCATGTTATCATGGCATGCCGTGATTTTTTGAAAGCAGAACGTGCAGCCAAGTCTGCAGGGATGCCCAAGGGTTCTTACACTGTGATGCACTTAGACTTGGCTTCTTTGGAGAGTGTGAAGCAGTTTGTGGACAATTTCCGACGCTCAGGTCGTCCTTTGGATGTCCTGGTATGTAATGCAGCTGTGTACTTCCCAACTGAGAAGCAGCCTCGATTCTCAGCTGAGGGTATTGAGCTGAGTGTTGCCACCAACCATCTAGGCCACTTCTATCTTGCTCGTCTTCTCTTAGAGGATCTTCAACACAAGAAAACTGATACCAACCGGAGATTGATCATTGTGGGTTCCATCACAGGTTGAGCCTTTTTCTTTCACTTCTTGATTCTGAGTTGTGATGCACAACAAAATCATAGGCCTTCCAAGGAATAGGTGCTGTTGCTGCGGCTTATCACTGGTAGCTCTGATTGTTCCACTTGGTTTCTATGCGCCCCTGTTACTTCCCCACTTGATTTCTACCAGTGCATGAACTTTAAGAGCAGAGCTCCTTTCAGAATGATGGCCCAATGATTTTTGTTCAAGGAGGTTTATGTATTAATATCAGGATTCCTGTTAGAAAGAGTAACTGAGTTTGAGCTGCTGTGTTCTGTGTACAGGAAACACAAACACACTGGCTGGTAACATCCCACCGAAGGCAAATCTGGGTGATCTGAGAGGGTTGGCAGGGGGTCTGAATGGAGTTCAGTCTTCAGCTATGATTGATGGTGGTGAGTTTGATGGAGCCAAGGCATATAAGGACAGCAAGGTTTGCAACATGCTCACAATGCAAGAGTTTCACCGTCGCTACCACAAACAAACTGGCATCACGTTTGCCTCTCTCTACCCTGGTTGCATTGCTACCACAGGCCTTTTCAGGGAGCACATCCCCCTCTTCCGCACCTTGTTCCCTCCCTTCCAAAAGTACATCACCAAAGGATATGTTTCAGAGGAGGAGTCGGGCAAAAGGCTAGCTCAGGTCAGTCAAAGCTAAACACTACCAGTGGTTTGGTTAAAATTCTCATTTCACCTTGCAAACGCTGTTAAGTTGAGGTGCTACTGTTTATATGTTTCTGAATGTAAAGCCTAAACGAACTTGTCTATTCGTCTACTTGTTCATAGTCTTTCCCTGTCTGTTCTTTCCTTTGGTTTTTCATTTCCCTTTCTGTCTTTCTTTGTCTTCTCATTGTTGTTGTGGTCTGTTGCTAGCCAGTAGTATGGCTAAGTCTTCCTGTTGCTGCTGGAATTGCAGCAGAAACTCAGTTTGTAGGTTGGTGCTTGTCACTGGCCTTTACCCCACTGTAGGGAGCTGATGAAGTCAGTGGGGAAGTTGTGGTAGTTAAGTCCCTATCATACATAATACCGTTGATGGTTGCTGAACAGGTGTGAGACTGGCACTTTTGTTCATACCAGTGTGTGTTTTTTGTTTTTTGTTTGTTTCTGTCTTCCCTGGTTTGGTTCTTTCTGTGGCTTCCTGAGGAAGAGTTAACCTTGTTGTTTCTTCTTCATTGTGAGAATGGAGATTTCTCTATTCTTATGAAAGATATTGTCTACTGGCCAGAACTGAAAAAAACACTCTGGTGAATGCTCGCCAAGTTGGAGTGGAATACTAGCATTACAATCTGGAAATAATTACTAGTTACATTGTCAGCTGTCTCTGGAGAAGCACTGTGATCCTCGTGACTGTAAATTTGCATTGACTGCATGAGAACACATATCTCATCCTTTCTTCCATGTTCAACAGGTTGTGAGTGATCCAAAAATGACAAAGTCAGGGGTATACTGGAGCTGGAACAATGATTCAAACTCATTTGAGAATCAGTTATCAGAAGAGGCAAGTGATGCTGATAAGGCTCGGAAGCTATGGGAGATAAGTGAGAAATTGTTGGATTTAGAGTAAATAGGCAATTGTAAAACAGTAGACAGAGCTCGTAGTAATTGTGTTGTGGATGGGTACAAGGATTGGTATATAGAGTCCTTCCCATATGGATGGGAAATAGTCAAATGTGCTTCTTCTTGAAGAAGCTTTTTCCTAATTTGGCTGAAGCACACCATATATAAAGCACTTGTTTAATTTCAGTTCAACATCTATATACTGAGGTATATATGAAATGTACAGAGATGGTGATGCATTGTAAGCTCCATAATTTTTGTTTTATTTGCAAGTTAGAGACTCCAAAGCCACCAGAATTGACAGATAGCAAATGGTGACTGATTTTATCAATCTCCCTCACTGTAGTTTGCAAGTGTAGTTTCCAAAAGCTACAACAAAAGGTGTCCTTTTTCAACCAGGTGAAATGACTTGGGTTTTGCAACTTCCATTCTGACTACATAGCTGTTTTGGAAGTTGCAAAACCCAAGTCATTTCACCTGGTTGGAAAGGGTCACTTTTTGTTATAGTACATACCAATCATGACATAAGATGAACAACTTACAGAAGCACCTGTGTCAAATTCAGGTGCAGAACCTTTCTCAGATTACTTGTTTTCTTATCATGAAGCTGACAGAGAAACAGGAAGGTCCACAAAATCTCAGGAGCAAGACAATGGATGGAAAGTTGTACATTCTTCGAAGCTAATTAACTGTGAAACAGCAAATATTTCAGAGATAGATAATGACAGATTAACTTTTATTTGGACACATTGAATATATCTAATATGGGTCATATCTTAATTCATTTGCAATTTCTGCTTGATCTAGTTAGCAAAATTGCACTGCACAGTTTGCCACACACTGGTTGTGTCCATGGCCACTTGGTTGTCCAAAGGCTGTTAAGAAGTTGGCACTAATGCTTCGATGTGACCATTTGCTGCTCCGTCTAGTAGCAAGGTCTAAATCCCATTTATGGGCTGTAAATCATAACTCTTATTCACAACTGAAGCATTGTTGTGATCTTGTGTTTCCTGTGTCTTCTGCTGCTGCTGCTGCTGCTGGGCATCTCGTTGCCTGAGAAGTGTTGAGCTAACCTTCTCTGAACAACCCTCTTCAACAACCAGATCTACAACTTTGACCTACAACCCAATGCAACTCTTGTTAAAGGGTTTCACACAGGATCAGAGGATGGTTTTGGATTTATTGCATGGTCTGTCTAACAAAGGGTATTTTTCAAACTACCCTGTCAAAGAGGAGACCAGAATTACACAGCCTTTTAGAACTAGATCTGAGCTTTCCTGCAAATGCCACTGTGGTTCCAAGTAGAAGAAAAGATGGAAATATAGCCATGGAGAGCTGAATACCTGCAGTTGAGATAGCCCTCTTTCAGCCCTTTTCTTATTGACAGCTTCTCCTCCTTTCATTGTTTCTTGACTTCATCCAAAGAAAACATTGCCACCATAGTGATTAGCTAATAACACATCCCAAGTCCTTCTCTAGTTCTGAAATTGAGGTTCCTCAGGTCCATCTGCAAATATGCAGAGAAAAGATGGTATTTGGGTGTTGTGAACACCTTACAACAATAGCTTCCAGTGCCTCATCAGTAATAGATGGACCATAGGCATCCACAATTGGCTCTATCTGCACCTCCAGTCCTGGTTTTACAGACTGCCCTGCAGTCCCCCACCAACCCCCCCCCTCTTCTTTCACAAGCAGCAGCATCATACCTAACATCTAGACAAGCACCTTGCCATCTGAAACACACAATAATATAAATTCATTTGAGAGAACAACAGGAGTTGTTGAATGTTTAAAAAACAACACCTTAATATATTTCTCCACTGCTGCTCTCCTCACATCAAAAGGTTGGATCAGATGCGCCAACTGCAGGGTCATCCATTGATCAATTAGATCATCCCCTTGGCTCCCCTCTGAAGAAAAAACAGGACTCCAAAACCTCGAACCCAGTGACAATGCAGTTGTAGTCCTTATTACTTCCATTCGTAGGAATTTTGAACTCTGTTGCAGATCTGTGCCTTTGGGGTTCTTTGACACAAACCTCTTTGTTCACCAACATGGGACCAGTGCTGATACCTACCACCACCCGCTCCCGTGCTAATTCTGCAGCTGCCTGCACATCCCATCCCAAGCCTCCACCAATTTTCACACAAGACCAGCTCCATGGCTACAAGAAAGCAGTCATGTGCAAAAAATGTTCGAACTTGGAAATGGTACAGCAGAAGTGTAATGCTCTACAAGATAAGAGACATCTACAAAAGTGATTTCTATTTGTGCTCCAGCAAGTTGTGACAAAATAACAGCCTTCCGAGTAGCTTCAAATGCAAAGCAAAGCAAAAAAAAAAACCAAGCAACTGCTGGAATTATTTTCTTCATATACACCACTCCCTCCCCCTATGGTTCCTTGAAGTTGAGGGAAAAAAATATGCCAGGGGTGAAGTACAAAACACCTTCAGGAGTAGATGATGGCCAGCGTGCAGGCGGTCGAAGGTGCCTCCAAGAACCACAGCAGAGAACAGGTTGTGCTGCTGTGTTGTTGTTGTTGCTGCTGCTTCTTCATCCATGGATGCTGACAAAATCCCTTCTGCCATTCCAACACAGTATGAATTCCTCCTTCACTGTCTCTGAGCCACAAACAACCCACTTGCTGAGAGAAGAAGCAGAGGAAGCACACACAGACAGTGTGCTCTTGTTGCTTGCTATGAGAAGAAGATAGCAGAAGAAGCACACAGACAGTGTGCTCTTGTTGCCTCTTAAAGTCCTTCACAATGAGCAACTCTTGTGGGGGACTCGAGAATTGGGCAAAAAGACAAACAAATTTGGTCTCTTTTTGGCCCCAAGTTGTTGTCCTAAAAGATCATGAGAATGGGTGGGTGTTTCCAATGCCCTTTTGTTTCCATTTTCTTTTGCAACCCATTCGAGGATCCCCCACGCTTTTTGAGTGGGTTGGTTGCACTTGCTCAGTTGACTGACTACTATGAGGAATCTATGGTGAACAACAAAGAAGAAGAAGAAAAAGAAGAAGAAGAAGAAAAGCTTTAACGACAAGAATGAAGACTTGACCCCATTTTCAGACAGACAAACAACACATCAAATGAATGAGAGCCAGTGCACCAAGGCAAGGATTTTTGAAAGATGGGTATTTAGGCTTGCTTGTGTTTATTAAGCTTGAGATTAGTTATAATAGAGTTATGATATCTTGAAGGATTTTGGTTTATTTTAGAGGATTTTTTTGAAGATTATATTTTTGCTTGGTGAAATATTTGAATTTTCATAATTCTTCTTTTGCCTTAAGATACTTACTTTTTTTTAATGTAAATGGCAAGGCCACAGTGTGACACACCCCTTGTTTTATAGTCTTCTATTTTATTAATGTATTAGTGGTGTCCTGATTGTTATGTTCTTTCAAGACATGTGTTCTCGTGCTTTTATTTGCCTTGTATTTCTTGTTGATGGGTTCTCATCCTTTGCCTTTTTTATATATAGTTTTTTTTTAAAAATTATTTGGAATTAAATGTTGAGTTTGTAATTACCTATTCAGTAGTTTTCCCAAGGTGGTGAGACCATTCCAATTGGTCCACGCACAAAATGGGTGCCTTTCACCTATCTTTGTTTTTTGAGAAATTTGGCACTATTGCCAAATTTAAGAAATTTTTGGGGCCAAAATGAATGATCTTTTGAGATTTCATAACAAAATTGAAAAAACACCAAAACACTCACATGCAATGTGTGTAGTCATGGTTTTTCATCTCAATTGGGTCCACCCAAAAATGGGTGTGCAATGTATGTAGTCATGTTTTGGAGCTCGCATGTGACACCTAACGTGGTGGTCATGATCCCTATTAGGCCTTGGGTGAACCAACACATAACACCTAAACCTACACGGCACCATTTTGGAGGGGAAATTCAATTGGTTTAAACACCTTCATAAAAATAAATAAATAAATATTTTAAATTAAAAAAAAAAGCTAAAAAGCTAAAAAGGAGAGCTCACGATTTGAAAAAACCTAGATGCAAACTAGGGTTCAAGGCAAAGGGTCCAATTCAAGGATTCCATTTGCTTCAAAGGAGTCCAAATTGGTTCCTACAAATTTGGACCTTGGACCCCGGATCTAAAGCGGGCCTAAGTATAGCCACTTTGGCCTATAGAGGCCTCACTCAGGAAGATGAAGATCAAGTAAACCATCCACCCTAAAAAAATTCCATCCTTTGAGTTACTACATTCATTGGTAAATTTTGTCAAAAGCTCTAGCTCTTTAGTAGGTTTGGGTCAATGTGTGAAGATTTTAGACTTATGCCCTTGTAGGTCAAACCAATTCGAGCAACTTAGTCAAAGGTTTGACCAAAAAAGTTTTAAATTGAAGCCTTCAATATAAAACAATATATAATAATAATAATAAAATTAAAAATTTTAAAATAATAATAATAATATTTATTTTATAAATTAATAAAAAATAATAATAAAATAAACAATATTATTGTTGTTGTTGTTTGAGGTTGGTTGTGTGAAGATTGTTTCATTGTAGGTTTGCTTTCATGTCATATGCCTTTTGTGAAGTGTGGATGTCAAATTTACAATAGCTAAAGGCATGACAACAACAAGCTCTTTTTTCTTTTTTTTTTTGCTTTCTCCTTTGTACAAAAAAAATTAAACTTTTCACTTTAATGTGATGCAATTCATTTTCTTGTGTTTCTATAGGAAATAGTGGGACAAAATTTTGAACAAAATACTAGTGAAAAGTTAGTTCACTTTTTTGTGTTTCAAAATTTGTCCCACTTTTCATACTTTTTAGTTATTTAGTGCCTCCTACATGAAATAGTGAAATAATGTTTCACTTGTAACTTTTCGAATTTTGTTGAAAGATTAAAGGACAAACATTATGAAGAAACATGTTCCAATGTTACTTGCTAGTCCACAAGAGTTTTGGAATATACATTAGGATTGGCTTACATCCAATGAAGTTTATTTATTACAAAATTGTGTGGTTTCTTAACTTAGGGTTTTGACCTAAAAGATTATGTTTGGATAATTGGGTTTAACCACACTAATAGGAGTCACTAGTGTTTTTAGACTCACTTTGTGACAATGTAAAAGCATTGTGCTTACATAGTGCTTTGATGTTTAAACAATTTTTACACTATTTCATTGGGTTTTTAAGTAAAAAAACATTGATTATGAGTTTGAAATGCATTGAAAGGTATTTTGTATTTATAAGATTACTTTTAAACATATTTTGATATTAGATTGATATATTAAAAAATCCAATATAATACATAATTTCAATATTATCTTAGTTTGCAAGTCTTGTAAGCAATGTTTTTAAAAAATCATGGTTATGCCCAAGGTGGCTCCTATTAACATGGTTGCACCAAATTTTCCAAGTTTTATTACATTTTCTATCTACACATTGTGATTTGGTCATTCAAAAACTTTTAAGTGTCAAAATATTAGTAATGAATGCCCAAATGACAAAAAGTTGATCCATGATCTCTATCATGGAAATACAATAGGTATCTCGTGCAAAATACAACATTGTGATTTTTTTTGGTGTGAGAAGATATGGGGGTATTGTTGCCAAAGTTAGGAGAGGCATGTATAGGACATTGTGCCCATGTATTTCCTAGAAAGGCCATCTGTGTGACCCATGAATTTTGAGATGTATATGGAGGAATTAGTGCATTGAAAGTCTTTGTTGAAATGTTTATCATGGATGGTGGACTTGTTTATTTGATAATTATTTGATTCTTTTGACAACAAAGAGTTTGGTAAGGAGTAGATTAAAATATTAGATTAAAAATGTTCTATATATTTGGAGTTTTACATTCCTAACATGTTTATACAAAGTGTTTAAACATGTCAAAACTATTCAATTACTTTTTACCACCCATTGCAGCACATATTGGTCATAGGATTAACCAAACATGTCCATTGTTCACCAAAAAAATTGTGTTTACATGGGATTATCATAGGATAAAATTAAAAAAACAAGATTGATCAAACTTGTCCTATTTTATATTTCTATTTTAATGTCTACATTGTTAATACAATCTACCTAATAATGTTTAATTTAGTTTAATAACCTTTTTATATGATGTTAAAAATGTGATATATTTCACCATATGAAAATAAGGTATATGTGAGAATGTGAGTAAAATAACTTTTGGATTCAAATGTGTAAATGTTTACAAAAAGTCATGTGTATAATTAAATATCACAAACCTAGTTATGACAATTAATTTTAATTGGTAGTTAACGTAATTAATTTACCTCTTTTTGCATAGATATTTTAATGAGCCAATTCTTGGTCCATCACTAAGGTCCTTCCATTGCAAGTTTTACATTTGGGAAACCAAAACCAATACTAAACCTTAGAATAATGATTTCTTACTAAATTTAAAGCCTGCCCACACTTGAAGTTAAATTAATGTCAATTCAAAATTACAAAAAATAGTATTTACCTCACATTTAAACCTAGAATTAACACTAACATAAAGTCTAGCATGAAATCTAATGTGGCACATAAACTTGGAAAAATGTTAATGCATAACCATGGTAGCCCCAAATTCGTACCTTTCAATGTATTTAAATGAAATTTTTTATCTTTAATATGTAGAAGTTTGACAAATATTTGTTTATTATGTTGATACAAAATAAAACCCATAGCCACTTTCATTTTTGGGTGTAATAGAGTGCATCAACTTAGAACCAAAGCCCATCCATTTCAATTATATTATGTACCTAATTTGTTGGAATTCTAGATTTGACTCAATTGGTATTTGTGCAAACCATAAATTTTTATTAAATTTATGTATAATGTTTGAACATTTGTTGGGCACAAGCCTTTTGTGTGTTCAACCTCTAGACCTTGCATGGGCAACCCTTAATGATAAATTAATATTGTGCCTTTGGAACCATCTCAACCATCCCCAACTTAAAATCCTATTCTTGAAAGGCATGACCTTCTTTTATGTAATCTTCACCACTTTTAACCTATGTTGTGTGAGTTTGATTGAATATTTGATTGCTTGCATCTTTTTTTCATATTAAACAAGTGATTCTTCTTTCCCCATCTGTTAGACTTTAATTTTTCCTCCTTTATGCGTTTGTGTTATTCCATACATATGGTTTTTCAACAATGTGACATGCACACCAAACATTTAGCTTATAATAAGGATTTTGGAGCCACCTTTAACAACATACATTGTGACATTTAATGATGCATTGTCCTAGTTCCTTTTTTTTCAAATTGTGACATCACCTTTTAGATCAAGCTACAAGATTATGTGTGTTTAAAACATCATGACATTGAGTTGTAAGATCACGTGTGCTAAGAACACCACCTAATTGCATTTTGATGGGCATGTTGTTCAAATGTGAAGAGGTTTGGATGCCATTATCCTTGGTTAGCCAACTTAATTTTGGTTGGGCGGTCTTGGTTGCATTCCCATTCTTGTGCTACAATGATGGCCATGGTAATTGCCTTCATTCCATTTCAATTGGTTGTTGATGATTGAACTTTGGGTGCTTGAAGATTCGTTGCATCACCTTAACATGCTAGCTAGCTTGATTGTAGTTAGTTTAGACCTTGACTATTCAACCTTAAAAAACCAAGTGTTACAATAGTTAAAGGCGAATGAACAATAGCTAGAGGCAAACAATGGTTTAAGTTTATTTCAATCAGTGGAATCGAACACACATTGTGCAGGTTCATACTATTTACTTATTAGTTTAGTGAATTAAGTTTTAAGCTTTTAGAATTATCAACACTTTGTGATCCTTGTAATTTTGTGTCAAACAATAATTGAAACATTTAACTTGACTTATTGTTGTGATTCACATTGTTATGTATCATTGTGTCTTGCATCATTCATTCATAAAACAAAATGCATCTCAAATGAATAATGTGTATAACAAAGTCAATCACTTGTTAAAGTGAATTTAATCACTAGCATTCACGTAACTTGTCTATGTGACAAGGAAATTGTAACACTAATTAATTGGTTAGAAACATTACAATAAATATAATGACATCACATGATGATCCATTTTGTACCTCAAAATAAGCATTAAACTAATGCCATTCCATCCCTTGAAATGATAACAATAAACTTGAATGTGACCATGATCAAACCCTTAATGAACATGATTAGATTAATAAATGGGCCCATGCAATGGGTATACAATTTGGTTAGATTTAATACTAGCCCATTTAAGGCTCAATGAGCACCAAATTTATGCACAATGATAAATGCTTGAAAAAGGGCAATGTTTATTTAAGGTTTGGTTACCTTATATAGCAAGGTTTCAAAATCCTATGGTTTCACTTCCTTTTTGCATTAGTAATACTACCTACTATAATACCTCTACTACTATAAAAGCTACATCACCAAAAGACCCTTCTATTTTTTTTCCCTCAAAATTAGACTTGAAGTAGCTTGAAAGGTAGTCATTACACTTTTATACATGAACTTTATATTATGCAATGTTTTATGTGCCCATGGCATTCATTGTGCCACAATTAGCAGGTTTTAGCATGTAACAAAAAACTTAACAAATTGATGACTAAGAATACCAGAAATGCATTTTGGAAACAAAAGAAAATTCATACTTCCTTTTTGGCATTTATTATAATTCATTCCATGAAAATATGATGTAAAATATTAAAAATAGTTCCACCATTGAAGGAACCAATGCAAATAAGAAAATTTAGTTTGCGGCATCCAATTGCACAAGGTGGGATTTAAATTGTTGCTTTAACATATTTGGCAATTTCCAAAACTTTTAGCAAATAAAACAGAAATATCAAAACAATTATCTCAAAACTAATTCCTCCTGGATATGAGTTATAACATAAATAAAATTTCTAACCACGCTATGTTTATGCTTATATTTTCATAGATTTAACAATAATCTTTTCTATTTTTGAAAGAACTTTTTCATTATATTGTTGAACTTATTTTATAGTATTCATTGCATAACTCAATTTTGTATTTGGTTTAAACCCCACCTTAAAGAATCAACATTATATGGCACATATATGATATAACATAGTTGTTGCATGATGTTTCACACTTTCCATGGAAACTTGCAAGATAAAAAAACATCTATAAATGCTCTTAAAATCTTTGAAACGATTGAACAACCAAAAAAATGTTGGATTAGTCGACCATATATCCAAAAGCCAACCATAATGTTATGGCATGAAATTTTGAAGGTGTTTTTCGTTATTTTGAATCTTGAAGACGATCAAAAGTTAATTGTCATCACATGGCATTGATACAATTAATATTTTGACATTTTTTACTTGCAAGGCAATTCCAATTATTATTATTATTATCATTATTCTACTTCCAATTCTTTCATTTGAATCTTTGAAGATGTACAAATCAATTTCAAGCAACTCCCAGTAAAAATTTGCACATAGCTCTTTAATGCTATTTTGGGTTTAGGGTTTGGAGATTCAATGCATGAGCCTCACACAAGGGAAGTGAGGAGTTCCAAACCTATGTTGTTGTTTTATGCCATTTTGGGCTTTAGGGTTGGGAGATTCAATGCATGGGCCTCACAAGGGAAGTGAGGAGTTCCAAATCTATATATTTTATATGCCATTTTGGGTTTAGGGATGGGAGATTCAATGCATGAGCTCCACAAGGGAAGTGAGGAGTTCCAAATCTATGTTTTTTATGCCATTTTGAGGCTAGGGTTGGGAGATTCAATGCATGAGCTCCACAAGGGAAGTGAGGAGTTCCAAATCTATGTTGTTGTTTATGCCATTTTGGGTTTAGGGTTGGGAGATTCAATTGTGCGAGCTCCACAAGGGAAGTGAGGAGTTCCAAATCTATGAGATATTTTTCTGTATTTCCAGTGTGCACCTAATGTCTTCACCTATACATCCAGGTGAAGATTTTGTGCTCATTGAAAAAATGTTTCCTGGGGAAAGACAAGTGGCAGTGCATACTCAGGAAACTTCATGAAGTCTGTAAAATGGCTTTAGTTCCACTTAATGGAAACTTCAAAAGTCACGAAGATATCAATTGACACACTGAACACTAATGAAATCGAACTCCAGCCTAGTAGCCTGCTGGACAGAATTCCTAATAGACTTGTGTTCACCAAGGGCTCTCAATCCGGCGGCCAGACCCTCCTCCTAGAGAACACAACAGCTAGGTCTCCAGCTATCACCAGCAATTGGGTTCCCAGTTCAAGCCAAAATTGTATTGCAAATCCTTACACAGATACATATGCAAAAGTCTCGTTCCTCTGGGCAGCAGAATACATTGGAATCACCACCTTCCTATTGACAAATTATATATAGAATGTCAATCTGTTCACAGTTGGGGGAGGTTCAGAAACTAGCCCCCTTCCCAGCTGCTGGGTGTTTTTAGCCCTCAAATTCAGTCATTCAATTAGGGGTGCACCAGAGCTGAAAATTAGGAAACTAAGTTCTGTTATAGAAACCAATCCAATTCATAACAACCTCTCAACCAAAACAGGAGCCCAGAACTGCAGGTGTGAGTTGGGACATTCATCCCTGGAACTATTACTGTGACATGACCCATTGGTTTGATGCCATTGGTCATCGATCCCAACATATATGTCCGTGAGGATATCTATGAGAAATCTCCAGAGAAATCTCCATAACAACTTTGAAGGTAATATGATAATGGGTGCAGTCATCACCTCATGAGAGTTGCTCACAAAGTGGCAGACCTTCACCCCTTCATCACAAATACCTGGTGGTTACAAGCTGTGTGTTATGACTTTAAATGTCTATACCTTAAACCCTAAAAAAACCCGACACGTCTGTGAAGAATGGGGATAGTAGAACTCAAGCCACATGCATCTATAAACTAACTCCAGACTTCCAAATCACACACATGTTGATGATTCTCCAGCAAGATGCTGCTAGAGAGAGAATTTTTTTATTTCCCAGTGACAAGGTGCAGTTACAATGCAGGATGCCATTCTGTAAGACCAAAGATCGTATTTACATGCTTGTGAGTCCTCTTCAAAAATAGTAACCATTTGTTGTACGTGCGACTCCATGGTATTATGATACTTGATTCTACCTAACCTAAAGTCTTTTCATATATTGTGAGCTTAACCGACTCTGATAAGCATTTGGAAGTAAGGAGAGAATTTCTTACAAAGGTTGTGTGTGTGAAGGACAACCACAGCAGAGAAGAATGTGTTTCGGCACCTAATTCATTCACTTGATATGGGTGTCATAAACAGCAAGCACGCTCTCTGAGACCAAAAGAGGCAATTTGTCAATGTACATGAAGAGCCGATTCAGGTTGTCTCTTGCAATTGTGACCATGTCTTGAACATCACTGGAGTCAGTGAATATCCACAAATCGCAGGAGTTCACTCGTTTCAAACTGCCTCGGCAAAATGGGCAAGACTGTGACCTTGCGCGCCTGCAACACCCACATCATGCATTTCTAATAAGCCAAAAATTTCAACCTTTTCATCATCCTGTCTACATTGCCAGTCTTGGGCCCTAAATGTTGTCACTATCTTCTCAACTTACTCTGGAGAGAAAAAGGCCTGCCACATTCAAGCAAAAGAAACTCTAGCTATATTGAACTGGGAGTGCAATAGTGCCATACCATTCACGGTAGCACTTGAGACACATGGCATGGCTGCAATCAGGAAGTGCAATCTTAGTGTTGCTCTCCATGCAGATGCCACACTCGTTCTCACGTTCCAGGTCCACTTCGGACATGTGATCATGCTCTTCTTCCACCTTTTTCTTATAATGCTCCTGGCAGATTGACTTTTGTTTCATGTCCTCCATTGCCGAGATTCCCCCATCCAGTTGCTGCAGGGATGGATATATATATGCTGATGATGATAGCCATGACATTACAACAAGCAAGAAGTCAGCAAAAAAGCCCATGAATGGTAGCAGTGTTTGCCCACATCTTCAAGTCCAGTTACTACTGCGAAGCTCATAAGGTCCAGAAAAAAACATGGAAAATCCTTTTGCAACAGACATCAAGCTAAATGCGTGAAATTGAAAACAAGAGCAAGTCAAGCAATCCATGTGTCCTGAGGGCTTGCACCATTGAGAAGAGCATACCATAGAATTCATGAAAACTGGCCTTCCTCTCGTATGTAGACATGGTTGTAGTCCCATCCATATACACCTGCATTTACATCAGTGATTCCCCCTCCCTTTACTTACTGACAAAGAAGGAAAACATGGAAACGGAGACAACAACAGGGTACCATCAGACCAGGTACCATATTACTACCAGAGGTGAATATTCACAATAACAAAACCCAAAAAAGATGGAAGGATTGCAACAAAACACAAAATTGGAGGAAGTCAAGATGCAAACACTGACTCGAAAGCAATCTTTCTTTCGAGATGTGAAGAAGAAGAAGAAGATGATGAAGTGGCCAGCATGACATGACATGGGGATGAGATTTGTACATCATGGCAGCATTTTGTACAATGAGTACCTTGTAGATAAGGATGCGGAGAAGACCCAATGCACCAGCCAAGCTGCAGTCAGTCCACCGAACCAGGAACAGAAAGAAATGGGCTGCAGGGCCATATGATAGTCTCATTTGTAAGCAGGCTCCATCATAGTCTCTTGGAAACTCTGATGCCCTGGCACACACCACCCACCCATCATCACAACAACACCATAAGCATTGAAACAAACCCATCTTTCAGCTCTAAGTTCTCAAGGCTCCAGAAATGCTACAGGAAATTATGCTAAGGATTTCTGGATTTCTTCTCAGAGAGATGTTGTTGTAAGGATTTTTTGCAGCTCAACAAGAAGGTCCTCTGCTTCTCTCTGTCTGTCTCTCTCTTGTGCAGGCAGTTGGGGGTTTGGGGTTTGTGTGTGTATGCTTACAATGTGTTTGCATGCTGAATATCCGCCTCCAATGCCTTCAAAGACTCCTTGAATGACTTTCCTTGAGCCATTGCCAGAAGGATCATTGCAGCAAATGGGTGGTGTGGATTGTGGATCCCTATGCTCCGGGATTCTTGCTCTTCTTTTATGACCTGGAGTCCCTTGTGGTATGCACAATTGGATATGTATCTGCTGCTACTGCTGCTGGGGTTTTGGCAGTCTCTAAGGAAGGAAATGGGTTTCAGATGATTGTGTTTCTGTGAGAATGAGGAAATGTTTCTAGTAGAGCAAAGTAGCAAAAGACAGAAAGAGGAAGAAGAACAAGTGGGAGAAAGAAGAAGGTGGCAGTCTGCGCATCCTGAAGAAGAAGCCTCCTGCTGCTGCAGCACATCCAAAGAGAAAACTACTTTGCAGTAGTTGCACAGACACGGGCTTCATTGTCGTCCTCTCTCGCTGCAGCTCAAGGGGAAGAAAGAAAGCTCACGATCCGCAGCATAGCGTCGAGAGCTCTATGCCGTTCTACTCTCTCTTTCTTCCATTCCTGCTTCTGCTTCTTCCAGTTCCTTGACTGGGTTATCTCCTCATCTTCCTAGTCCTTGTCGGAATCAAACCCTTCTTCTTCTTCTTCTTCCACAACCCCAATTCAATCCTGGACGCGGGCGGACTAGTCTGCAAAAGACGTGAAGGAACTCGTTACGCTATGCTAGGCGATTTTTCTCTTTTTCTTCTTCTTCTTCTTCCCTTCTTTCCCCACAGTTTACGGCTTCCTTGCTCGCTCGTGTCGCGTGCAGTGCGTGCGGCGAAGCACAAGCTTCACGAAACGGCAACTTCAGGAACACGTCTAAACACCACAGTGCACAAAAAGTTCAAAGCAGAAGAAGAACAAGCGCCCCAAAAAAAAAACCCCCAAAACACCACCCAATTTTGAAACTCCCTAAAAAACTTCTCCTACAATCCAGGCTTTGAAGAGATACTCAAAACCAAAAAAACAAAAAATCGACAAAACTTCAGGAGAATATCAACGAAAGTATTTTTTCAAAGAAACAAAAGACTGATGAGCAGCAGCACCACCACCACCACCATCCACACGGGACACTGATCTCCTGGACGACTGACTTTCCAAGCTTCCAAACCGAAGCCACAACAGAGAGGAGGATTAGGAGACCGAGTTGTTCCTTCTTCCTCCAAGCTTTTCACAAAAACACGAACAAAAGAGAAAGAAATTCCACGGCAACCCAATCTTGTGAGCCTTCAGCTACGGCGACGGCGATGGGTCAAGAGAGTGCACCAAATTCTCTGCAACCGAAATTCTCTCCTGCGAAATTTGGGGGAGAGTGCAAAGGCAGGGAAGAAGAAGAAGGAGAAGGGAGGAGAAGAGGAGGAGCACCACCAGAACCGTCCTGCCTATTTTCCTACCTTTCTGTTGCTCTAGTAGGTAGGTAAGTAGGTAGGTAGGTGGGTAGGTCGGGGAATAGGTAGGATAGGACCTGGCTGGGTAGGGTCCTGCCAGTGTCTAGTGTCTCTATTAGGTACCTAGTACCTACTACTATGCCTTATCCCCAATCGAGAGCCTGAATTTGAGGACCTCAATCTCAGGGCCCGAAATTCCAGGGGTCCTAAAAATATAACCCCTCCTTCAGGATTATAATAATAATAGGTATCAGGGGTCTCCACGTGTCAGTTTTCATTATTTAGTATTTATTATATTTTTAAATAATTTTTAAAAAATGTTGATTCATCATCTATAAGTATATTTAGCCAGATTTGGCGATATTAAAAATATGAAAGTAGAAATTCCTAAGCACCCACCCACTCATTCATATTTTTGTAGGCAATATTTTGGTGATTTTGATAAATTTTTTTAACAATAAAAATTTCTTATTTTTTATTTTTTAAAATAAAAAGGGAATTTCTACAGAATATTCCTTTAGTAGAATATTATATTTCTTGCAAAAGCCTAGTGATTTTTTTGGGGGACAAAATCTTTCTCCCTTTTTTGGGATTTTTTTTTTGAAAAAAGGAAGTATTTTTCTAGTGAGAATTTGACTAGTTTTGCAAATTTTGGGGGAAAAATATCCTTTGTTTTTTTTATTGGATACCACGCAATCCCCCCAATAAAAATTATAAAAAATAAATTAATTACTATAAATTTAATTTTAAAATTTAAAATTTTATATTAAATTTTATATTTAAAATTTAAAATTAAATTTAAAAGGAAAAAAAAAAAAAAAAACTTCACAAAGACCTGGGACACTCAGGGACCTTTATTTTTCTTTGGGTCACCATAATTGTTTTCCCCTTTCTCACCCAACCTTTTCTGCCATAGGCCTAGTACCCTAAACTTGTGTACTTGAAATTCAATCTCTTTGAGTCAAACATAATTAATTCCCTTTTTTGTTTTTCCCCAAGAGTTGAAATGGGTTTTTTTTAAAAACCTTTAAGACTTGACTCTATTGGAATCCACTATATTTCACTAATTTTGAGAATTATCAATTATTTTATTTTATTTTTTGTCTAGTCACATTTTGAGAATTAAAAACTTTAAGACATGGTGCAATCTTGCTTGATATGATTTAACCTTCCTTAATAGTAATTTCTCACCTCAAAATTACAAACTCAAGATTGATTTTGTGTGCTGAAAATTGGCTTTAATTCAAAGCACACGAGACCAAGGTAAAAAAAAAAAAACTTAGTAGTCAAAAGAGAAAGAATATAGATAACACTTTTCTTTTTATGCAATAGAAAATTTCCCTTTTGGAATAAATAGGTGATCATCTTGTGTTTGTGTGTGTGTGTGTGTGTGTGTGTGTGTTTATTTAATTAATTTTTTACTACTACTACTACTACTACTACTTTGTTGGCCTTGCCTACCAAGGCAAGGATATTGTGTTTAGATTCATTATAGAGTATATATAGTAGCTTAAAGGGGATTTGGGCCCCTAGGTAATAATAAATAATAGGTCTATTTTTATATGAGGATTTTTGAAAGGGTGATATTTTGGCTTGTGTTGAAACTTGAGATTAGTTATTATAGAGTTATAATAATATCTTGAAGGATTTTGGTGTCTTTTAGAGGATTTTTCTGAAGATTATATTTTTGCATGGTGAAATATTTGAGTTTCCAAATAGTTCTTCTTGTTTTTGCCTTAAGATACTTAATTTTTTAATGTAAATGGCAAGGCCACAGTATGACACACTCCTTTGTTTTCCTTTGGGTTTTTGCTCCTTGCTTCAACAAAGGACTTTGTTTTTTTCCCTTTCTATATCAAGTGTTTGTTTTTCAAACTTGCAAAAAGGCTTAAGTTGCAAGTTGAAAAACATGCCTTCCAAGGAAGGAAGGAAGGTTGGAGCGGGGTGTTCCTGAAATAAGTGCCTCCCCAGCCTGATGTGGAGCTCCGGGGCAACCCTAATTTTGGGTTGGGAAAACCCTACTCACACGGCATTACCCAAGGTAAAGCACCTTTCTTGACCTTGGGTAATGCAGAAAATTGTTTATAAAATAAATTTGATAGTAAAAAAATAAAAATAAAATTCCAATTAGGAATTAATATTAAATAATGAGCTATTGTGCTCAAGAGCTTCATTTAGAATTTTTGACATGACATGCATATATATATATATATGAATTATTGGTAATTATAAAAAAAATTAATTAGTGCCTAACCAGCCTTCCTAGGTACAACTATGGTACTCCTGGAAACAAAGGAGGTAAGTAAGTAAGTAAGTATAGGGGAAGGTCTACTCCATAGGTCCTTCCCTAACTTGAGGGTCATAGCCTAGAGGGTGTAGGTCCAAAAGATTAGGTGTAGGCCCATCAGGGGACTTCACCTCCCCCGAACATAAACATAAAGCACAAAAGATTTTCTTTATTTTGATCGACCAAAGCGGTCGTTCAACTAAAGAACGAATCTTCCACATGGGGAGAGATGCTTTCAAATACAAAGGAAAAAAAAAAAAAAAAAAACCTTGGATAGAGCTTTTAAAAAAAAAGACAACACAAAAAAGGACCCGAAAGAAATAGATAAAACTTCTTTTGGAACTACACACACATCA
>Ga0116231_10002100_pt1 | contig 41650 bp, 20 predicted proteins | sample S1TSphgellanicum_2_FD_89695 | JGI IMG/M metagenome (GOLD analysis project Ga0116231, IMG submission 89695) | Host-associated microbial communities from peat moss isolated from Minnesota, USA - S1T2_Fd - Sphagnum magellanicum MG | ecosystem: Host-associated > Plants > Peat moss > Unclassified... | reverse complement strand
GAGCAGGCAATTGAGATAGCAATTGTGAGGAGGCAGAAGAGTGAGTTCTGTACGAGACATTGTGTGTAATGAGAAGCATGGAATTTTGCCTCTGAGATCCATTTCGTTTGAATTGTATGTTGCATAATTGTGGAATTGCATTGTGTGTGCTCTATCAGAGCGCGGCAGTGTCGGGAGAGGTTTGGTTAGTGTTGTGTCCTCTTCGTTTCTCTGGATCCCTCCTTTTTGGTTACAGTGAGTCCTCAATCCTCTCTTAGAGAGGTGACATATCCTCTACATGTTATTTTTGATTTGAATGGAGTTTTTTTGGCAATGAAGTTTAATTCAGGGCCTCCCACTAGACATGGAAGAAGTCCAGTTCCATCACGGACCATTTGTTTAAAGCCTAGATTGAAAGATTTCCTTGAGTGGTGTTTAGTGCAATTTGAACTGTATATATGGTTTGTAGCCCAACGACACAACATCAAGGCTTATCTAAATAAAATTTATGAGGAAACGCAAATTAGAATTGATTTCTCTAAGATTTTTAGGTAAGACACTTACAAGAAAAACGATCATTTCTTGTTGATAAACCTTTAAAAACCTATTTTCCACAAGAATCTTGATGTTTTCTTTAGTAAATATCTTGGCACTCACCTTGGAAATACCTTGCTTGTAGATGATACGTTGTACAAAAGTATGTTTAATGAACCATTTAATGCCATTTTCATAAAGTCCTTGATACATGTAGTAGAGATCCAAATGATCACTTTATATCTACTATTTTGCCATACTTGGAGCATTTTCATCATTATGGAATCAATGCGTCAACTTTTGTATAGCAAAATTCGTTTGGTAGCATTAAAAGTACTATTCATAGTCATCCTAGACCTTGTAAAATGTTATATAAGAAATGTTCTTGTAGTTGTTCAAGTTCATATTGTAAAAATGCACAAAGCAAGATAAATACATCTTATTAAAATTTGTGTTGACTACATTTAATCTGAACATTTGATCGATATCTTGATTCATTAGTTGTTAAAAAGTTGCATATTAGACTAATATCCTATTTCTATTTGTTGTATCAAGCATGCGCTCGATTCAAGCTAGTGGTGTAACATCAAGCAAGTGCATGATTCAAGCTGGTGGTGTAGTATTAGGTGGGCGCTTGATTCTTTATTGTTGATGGCAAAGACCATAATGTTGAGGGTGACATTTGAATGTTTTGTTTAAGCTTTTAGACTATGAAACATTGGGAATCAATAAAAAATGAATAATTCTAGATTGGGTGTCTCCACTTTTGTAGAGCACAATCCTTTTGGTAGCGTTAGAAGTGTTACTCATAACCATCTTGGACCTTATAAAATGTTATATTAGAAATGCTCTCGTAGTTGTTCAAGCTCATATTGTAGATATGCACAATGAAAGAGGAGTAAGTATTATTAAAATCTATGTTGGTTGCATTATATTTCATACATTTCAAGGTCACATTTGAATGTTTTATTTAAAACCTAATTTTGATAATGAAACATGGGGAATCAATAACCACCATTACAAAATGAGGAGACAAAGGACTTAATTAATCTTGAATGTTGTTTGATGGTTTTGTATATTGTGTTCCTTTTAATATTGTCCTAAGTTAATGTCCAAGCAAATATCCAAAATGTTAATTACAAAATTTAATTAGGTGGTGTAGTTGGTGGTTTACCATCAAACAAGTGCTCAATTCTTGATGGTCGACATCAAAGAATTGGACACCCAAGGTAGTTATTTAAAAGTGTGTTTTTATCATCTCCACACATCTCTACCTACTGATCTTGTTTAGTTATTGATTTGATGCCACCAAGAACATTGAATGGATTGTTTCCATGTGACTAGCAAGTATGATCATCAATTCATCACCTCATGGCCATCATTTTTAATATTGCTAGCAATTTTTTTATTGACAAATGTTTGTGGTGTGTGTAATTGTTATTCCTTTGCAGCCAACTACTAAGTTACAAGACACATTGAGATGTTCTCGTCAAATTAAGCAAATTGTTAGGTAGAAAAAATTATTGACTTTGAATGTGAATGGCCTTTTGCATTATTTTCCAAAATGTGTTGTTCTCCAAGGGAATGTATGAATGTTTGGATAAAATATCGACAAGAGTAAAATGGAAGTAAGGGTTGGAGTGGAGCACTTCCTTTCAAAGGCATTCAAAAAGTTTTACATTGCAATTTGGTCTTATATGAGACTTGTAGATGTCCTGGAAGTTCTCCCTTTGCTAATGCTAGAAGAATTTGTGGATCAGTTCATGTTTATCTGGGGATGTGAGTAATGTTCAAAAACTTTTGGTTTAATTGCAATGGACACTCCATATTGCTTGAAGGATCTAACAAAAGTATATTTCATTTTAACGTGGGTTGTCGTATGGAAAAGAAAAACAAACATTGTTCATTGATGATGAGCCCAACAAGGCACTAGAAAATCCTAAATGGAGTGGATTTTTTATAGAATCCTTTAAAAGTCTTTTGTCAAAGCATAAGGTGCAGCGGTTGGACTTAGCATTTCATCTATGGCTAACCTTGATTGGATTGCTATTAGTTGATTCCATTGAAGATCATCACCCCAAGATGTTCAAAGTATTCAAAGCCATTTTTAAATTATTTTTTGCTAAATTATTTGTAGTTCATGCAATATAAAGACAAAAATCATGAGGATGTTGGAAATGCATAGCCTGCTTTAGGTACGTACCCTATACATTGAATCTCATCAATCTTGCCTATTTAAACTAATTGCTAAATATTTCTTAGATCTATATAAGCCTGGTGTCTTAACCATGAAATTTTGTTATATAAATTATATCCATTTTATAGAAGAATTTAAGTTTTGTTTGTAGAGGGTTTGGATTGTTGTTCACAGATTGTGCGACAATGTTTGCAGCTTTGATGGGGAGTAAGTAATGCCATGGAGAATTCTATTTTAGGATGACACCAATATAATTGTTTTTTTGAGCATGGACAGACATAAATGATTAAAACATTGTACTAAGAATTGATTTGAGCCATATTATTGTTTACATGGCTTCTTCATAATTTTAAATTGTGAATGAAAGTTGAAGTTAAAAAGCTTATTCATTGGTAGTTTTAACAATCTGGCGAGTGCTAGGTTCTTTAATATATATTTGAAACACATTGCAATAAAAATTGAGTAGTGAATTATTGTTGTTTACATTGTTGGATTTAACAACTTTGTGGGTGCCAAGTTTTGTAATATATATTTGAAACACATCACAATAAAGTTGATTAATGAATTATTATTTAAGGTTTGAAGCATGTGAAATATTTCTTGTTTGAATTTTTGGATTATTGTAAAGTTCAAAACTACTTAAATATATGGTATGCAATCAATTCAAACTCAATGTTTTACCATATAATTATAGATGTGGTTAGGTCACAATTATAAACAACATTAAACCACTACAAAAATACATGGTTTTTTTTACTAAAAAATGGGTAAAAGAAAACAAAATTGTGACATTTGTCAATTTGATTAATCAATCATACTAAACAAGTCGATATCGACATGTCCAATTTGATTGCTAGTCAAATTAACACATTTTTAAAAAACTAATGGTCTTGTTGATGGGTTTTTCTTTTTGACAATTGGTTTTTTTACTAATCATATTGAATCAATGAACAGTCACCTTGGTCAACTGTCATTTGACTATTAGTCAAAATGGTAATAAAATTAAACAAAAATTTGATTTAATATGTAGGTAGGCCTTATTAAAATAGGCAAATATATAGGTATGTAAAATTAACCTTTACTAAGCATCTAGCTTAGGCTAAGTAATTTAGTTTGACCACCTTGCTTAATTAGATAGGTTGCACTTTATGAATCTTTCACCTCCATGTTGAAGGATCAAGTTTTCAACCATTGCACCATATCTTCAACAAAAAAAAATCATATCATTTTATTGTTGTGAACATTTTTCTAACCTACTAATTAGGAAGCCTAACTTAACTACCCCAAAACTGCTTGGTTTAGCCTAATAACCTAAGCTACTTAACCACCTAGCCAATCTACCTACTTAACTTAATTTGCTTGCCTACCTAGCCTATCCTACCTAATTGAGTTTGTTGACCTACCTAACTACTTAGCCTAAATGGGTGTAGTCATACCAACATGTACCATTAATAGTCGAAACCACTTATTAATTTTTTGAATTTTGGATTTTAAAAACATAAAAATTTATAAATAAATTTTATGTAAAACACTACTGTGAATATGTTATGTACATATCATAGAAACTTGGAATCAATCTAATGAATAAAAATACGTAATTTACACCTTAAGGACTTGTAACCATTCCTTAAAAGTAGTTTTAATACTAAGAACACAATTTTAAAATATTTTTTATGACATATTTTTTAATATACATCATAACATAATAGTACCAAAAAAAAATTTTACATTTAATTTTTTTAAAGAAGTATTAAAAATATCTAAAGAATATTCTTGAAAAAGACAACAAAAAGTAATGGTCTAAGGGAGCACATGTGGCTCCTTATAACATGATTGGACCCAAGTACATGCCTAGTTACTTACCCTTTAACCTATGGTCTTGGAGACCACCTACCTAGCCTACCTACTTCGGTACCTAGCCTAAATACCTACATACATACCTACCTAGGTTCTTTAAATTTGAATTTCTGAAAAAAAATTAAAGTAATGAAAGAACTAGCTAGAAACCTATGGTTTTTTGCTAGTTCATTCATGAAAACCTTAGGTTTTTTGAATTCTTAAAATAATTAGGACCAAAGGTTCTTTAATTTTGTTTTTCTTTTCAAAAATCTACAAACATGGGCTATTATCAAAATCAAATACCCACATGATTTTTTATGATGAGTCATGACCTTGTCCACATAAAAGAGTACATGATCTTGGCAATTGCATCACCAAGACTACTTAGGGAAGAAAGTGCATAACATCTATGTTTCAATCAACATATGAATAAGTATTCTTGGCTATTTTCTGAGCATTAAAATAGAACCTAGAACCCTAAAAAGACCAAATGGGTGTAACATTACATCTTTGTGTTAGGACTCCAAAACCCTACACAAATTTCAAACTGGTGTCATGTGTGTTTGTGTAAGGCCTCTAAAACTCCCACAACTTATTTTCATGTTACATCATGATCCCACCCACACCCATGGTGTCATATAGTAAAAAAAAACCCTGTATTAGAAATTTTACACAAATTAACGAAATGTCAAATCTTACAAAAAATGGTTGAACAAATTTTTATTATTGGAAACATCTTAAAAGCTTATTTCTACCTTTTATGGGTTTGTTAAACTGCAAACTTCAATTATTTTGAAGGAAAATATTGATTTTGCATATCATAATAATAGGTACCCACATTGTTAGGCAAGGTTTTGGGGGGGAGAAGGAGGAATTTTATTTTTTTTGTGTTTTCAATGTGTTCCCATCAAGTTCCCCAAATTTTCAGTGTGTTTCCCAAGACATTCCCAATAATACCATACTTTTATCTCATATGCCTTGGTGAAAGTTGAATAGTCACATAATGTTTCAAAAAGATTGGTGATGGGCCAATCAAAGTGGTTCCTTTGAAAAAAAAAAAAAAAACTTTAGGTGCACCTTCAAATTCATTAATAAAAACAAGAAGGGTTTTGACACAGAAATTTTATATTTTATAAAGTATTATCTAGATTTATCCAAAGTCTATGATTTCAAGTTTTGTATATTTGTGCACCCTAACTTTTGAAAAGACACATTTGGATTTAATTACATGTCAAAAGATGCATTGTTTGATTAGGTGCAGGGAGAGCTTCCAAAAACCCTTGTAGCCATTGCAGATAACCTTAAGGAGCAACTTTTGTTAGCCATGAATGGAACCTTAGACTCGACCTTTACTATAAGCCTTCATTACAACTACAAAAAAATTGATACTAATTAATGACTAGATAACTTCAAAAGAAGTTGTAGATCTTGAAGTCCAACATCTTGATGATGAAAGAAGATCATTGGAGCTAAGGTGGGACAACAACATGAGCATCAAGTGTTCAATGATTTGTCAACTAAAACTAATACTTCTACTGGAATCACAAATACACGTGGTAAACACATCTCCTTTCCATCTATGATAGAAACCCTAAACTAGTACTTTTCATAGATAGCATCTATCATTGTTTGACATCCATTTCCATCTAGAGTGGCCATGATTATGTTGCAAAAATTACTTTGATGGTTTCTTTTTGGATGTAATTCTCAACTATCTTAAGTTTGGACATGTTTGATAATTATTTTTTAGTATAGATAGTGTTTTTCTTCCTTTGCTCACTCTTGAATGGTTTTTAGCTTAGTAGCATTAACTTGGAACTACTATTGTGATGAGCATGTTTTACTTTATGTATGTATTTTATAGCTTTGAATGAGCACAATTCAAAGGATGGTTTCGTAAGCATTCTAATTCTCTTGAATGTCTATTGTGTCTTTGACCTATTCATTAGCTTCAATTTTTGCACTTGAAAGTAGACATCAAGATGACAACCTAGTTGCTATACAAGAAAATCCCAAGGAGAGTATAACCTCACAAGCTAAATTGGGAGTGAGTACCATGAGATTTCTAAAGAAGCTAAATGTGCATGATTATGTCCATGGTGCTCTATGGATAAGCCATATACGATCTTGGCTCTAAAGTAAAAAAATTGAGGAGGATCCATCTTAGTAAGGTAATTTCAAAACACTTTTGTGGGGTGAAAGTGCACTAAGGTGTAACACTTTTAGGCACATGTGGAAGTCCATAATTACTTAAATTAACATTGCAAAAGTAGTGTGAAAGCATGATACCTTGAATCACACAAGTCATTTTACAAGTTATCACTAGAAATTTATTATAAAAAAAATTTCAGCCTTAGTTTACCTTATGATAGAACTTAAATTTGAAATATGAGCTTCTAAACTATTGCTTTTGTTGAATGAATAAGTTAATAAGAAAAAACCATAATTTAAGGTACATAGAAAATTTTGATCATCAAAATCCTTTTAAAAAATCCTCCTTGGTATCAATGTTCTCACATCATATTACCATTAAGTCCTTTACTTAAAAAACAATATATGAAGGTGCATGGAGTCCATACTCATTGATTATGGATTGTTACAAGTTTTTGGGTACTCCTTTGAAAGTTCATTATGTTATGGTTATTAAAAAACTATCCATGAAATTCATACAATGTGATCATAATATATATAACATTGTAATGTTGAGTCCTTTTTCATTTTAATCGATTATATTTAATCACATGGCCAATTATAAATTTCAAAATCTTACAAAAACTGCTTTATGACAACGTTTTATGGATAGTGTAGTATGCTTTCACCTTGTGAGGTCCTATAGTAGGCACATGTAAAAAGGCTTTTTGCTTCATTTACAAAGACTTATCCAATTTCTATAGGGTGTGAAAGTAAACATTCCAATGCCAAATCATAGAATATAATCATTTAGTTTCAATTTGTTGCTTCCATGTAGAATCACCAGGGAAGCCATATAATTGATTACATTGTGATAATAACTTAATTATAATTCAATTCCATTTTTCATAATACTTCTGCTTAGAAATGGATCTTATGTTGATAAGTGGGTAAGGAGTCTTTGGACAAGTTAAATACCAAATCATACATCATTTCCAAATAGGAAGTTGAAAAATAAAGCAATGTAGTCATCTCCTCTTGCATGTTGGAATACAAGCTATAAGTTTTGTATGTTTGTTCATTGGCATTGGAAATTGTCAGAGACATCACAATAAATACCTAAGGAACCCTCATGTAGTTATTAACTATTGACATGGATCTGTATGTTTCATGTTTAGTCCATGTTTCAACTACTGCTAAGTTGAGTGTCATTACTAGTTAATTTTGTAGGTTTTTAAGGCTTTTGTAATACAAATGTTCAGAATATGAAAAATTCTATACATTCAACTTCTAGCAAGGTAATGTGATATATATTTTAGGACATATGTAGTGGAAAAACCAAGAGTGGTTACACATGTTATATCGCTACCATCCCTCTTAATGAATCATTGCAAGATGTCATAGGGTACTTAGAACACATAATAAATAATCTTTTCAAATGCTTCATTGGAAAATTTGTTGCAATGCTTTACCAAAAGCATGGAATGTTGAAGAGTGTGATATGCACAAGTGGAATTACCACACAAAAAGGTGTAGTTGTTAGTACAAAAGTTTTGCAAGTGAATCAAGCACTTCTACAACACACATAGTACACCACCAAGCAAAATCAATGTTGAGGGTTAACCATTTTCACCCCCTTTCAATTCCATGGTTGTAATACTCAGTAGTATGCAAACTTGAATGATTAGAGTCATCAAATTTTGTTTAAAACTCCATCATGCTCCTTCCAGGAAGTCACAATGAAATCACATGTTACTTTGCACCCACCAAAGAGGTAATGATAAAATAATATTATGAAATATAAAAGGATATCATCATGGAAATGTGCATCTTTTATCAACTTCAAACCCCAAGTGATAGCTTTTCTACTTCTCCCCTTGTTTCAAAGTATGTCAAGTATTATGTGGTTGTTAATAGCTAGAAGTAATATGACTTCTGCATCCACACCATGAGGAGTAGAATCATAATATTGCCTTTCAATAGAAAGTAATGTAAACTAACAATACACAAGAAAGCTAACAATGCATAGGGTGTGGAAGTCTCTTCCACTCATGGGTATGATACCACAACCTTTGTTTAACTTTGATTATGCTTTTGTTGTTATTGGTGCTACAAACTGTTGTTAGATGCCTTTGGGTAAAAACTATATGCAACATATTTGGGTACAACATGCCTACTGGTTAGTGCTGAATTTGAGATTTTTTTTAGAATTCAATTCAATTTTGATAGCATGTAAGCATTTGAGCTTGAAACCATAGTCACTAAACTCTAAAAGGTCAATTCTTGGTTGTCAATCCTTAATGTAGATTCAGTGGTTAACCATTTAAAAGGCAAACCAATAATGATAAGCTCATATGAGGAAATAGCCCAAGTAAATATTTTGATATTAGAAAGTGCAGTGGCTAGTTCTTGTGATTGTTAGCCATAGTTTTTGTTTGGCAAGTTCCCAATTTCTCTACAAATAATACACATTAATAATTCCACCCCTTATGGTAAAAAGTTTTGAAAATCATTAACAAGTGCAAGTTAGAACAATATTTGCAAATGGTGACCATGAGATTAGTGATCTGATTGTGCAGGGTATGGAAAAAGTGAACAAGGATGTGTCATTAATGTCTCTGTAAGTTTGTTTCATCTACATTCATTTGTATCAACTTGTTTTGTTCACTCTATCAGTGGTTTTCATGGTTTTAATTGTGTATTGATCCAATGTTATTTTGGTTATTAACTATGCATGATTTACTCTTTTTCTTTCAACATATGATTCAAGAACTTGAGAATCCAATAGTTCTTGAAACCCCAAATTTTTTACCAATCCCATGTTTTTTGGTTGCTAACTATTTCACTCTTTTTTCTGTCAACACATGATTCAGGAACTAGAGAATGTAGTGATTCTTGTTCATGAAAAGAAAATTTCAAGCACAACTAGCATCCTCCCAATTCTAGAATTGGTTGTATGGGTGAGTCATCATCATCAATTCTATGCTCTTTTAAAAGTCTTCACTAAAGTAACTTGCTATTGCAATTGTTTTCATTCTTTCATTTCATTCTGTTTTTCTTCCTCCTTTCCTTAGGTCTTTCGATTTCTATTGATCTTTGCCCCTTTTATTTTTCTTTTTTTCCCTTTTTTTCTTGAACTTCTTTTTGTTCTTCTATTTTTGTTTTTTTAATTATGTTAAACTAGCCAACACCCCATGGCCAAGGCTTTCCCCTTACTATTACTCTTGTGATAGAAACTTACAAGTATGTTGATTAATGTTTTTGACATTATCTTGATAGGTTACTGCTATGTTGTCAAATTTGAAATACTCACAAACCTTAATTCTTAGGTGATCTCTTAGGTTTCCTTTCATGTTAAACTCAAACCACAAGTGCCATAGACATTTTAGTTGTATCGTAACTTTCATGCCAATTTCTTAAAGTTTGCAGTTTATAATTAGCTTCTCGTTTTATTTTGACAAGATCAAAAGCCATTGCCAATTGTTGCAAAAGATGTGGAGAACAAAGCACTAGCAAAGCTAAAATAAACAACCTTTGTGGTGGTGTTAAGGTACATTTAGGCAAGAAAGTTCATTGTTGTAACTTTGTTGAGGACTTGACTTTTGTGAAGGTCAATAACACCCGTTATCAAGGGATTAGATTTTCAAAGTTTTATACTGTGGCTATTGTCATGAGGGTTTTGGATTTGCTTGCAAAATAATTAGGAGTGATGATAATTCAAGTATTGCTAATGACATCTCTCTAAAAAAAATAGTTTACGTTTTCTCATCTTTGTAGTTTTGGTTGTGATTTAGGTGTGTGCCATCAAGGCACCTGGTTTTGGTGAAAATAGAAAGGTCAACTTGCAGGATCATGCAATTGTGACTGGGGGTTAGGTATTCTGAAAAGTTTCACCTTAGACATCTCTTTATCATGTGTTCCAAATTTTTTTTTCCAAATGCACCAAAGAGCTTAAGGATATCTATTAATTCAGAACCTCAAGTCACAAATTTTGATGTTGATAGGTTTGAAAGATTTAAGGTTCCTAGCTTGGCTTGGATTATCCAATGTCAATTAGCTAACAATGAGAAGAATTTGGAGCTATTGAAAAATATTATAGTTTGGATTACAACTTACAACCTACTTGGTTTGCCAATACCTAATTTATCATGTGGGTTGTATGCTTGCAGTTCATTAGTGGAAATTTAAGTCTTAAGCTTGAGAATGTGCAAGCAAACATGCTTGGATCTACAAAGAGGGTCACTATCTCAAAGGATGACACAATTATACTTGATGGTGGGGGTGACAAGAAAAGCATTGAGGAGTGATATGAACATGTATATACAAGTATATAATTTTATATCAATTTTCTTAATTGAATGTGTACTTGTGAGTCCTGAATCCATTGTTTGTAAAATAGTTCAAATTACATTAGCTACTATATAGGGTATTTTCCACCTTCATAATGTGTGGTTGAAGTTGTAGCTATGAGCAAAGTTGTCACTTGTTGAAAACTAGCCTTGCACCTACAATGTAATTAAATTGTGATATAGGTTGAAACAATTACAATTGGCCATTAACATTGCTACATCAGATTATGACAAGGAGAAGTTACAAGAACGTTTGGCAAAACTCTCAGGAGGTGTTATTGTTCTTAAGGTACATGCTTGAAGTTTGATGAGTTTTTTTTTGCAAAAGTTTTCAAATCTGTACATGTAAAAATATTGTTTTCCATTTCATACTTGGGGAACCTTTGTGCTTGCCTTTTGTTTAGGTCACTGAGATGGTATTATTGAAAGTAGATTGGTGGAGCAAACGAAATAGAGGTTAATGAAAAGAAGGACCATGTGACACCAAGGCAGCAATGGAGGAAAGCATAGTTCCTAGTATGAGTTTCACCCCAACACAAATCATCACATAAATATTGTTAATTATAGAGTTTTGTCATCCTAGGTTCACTTGTGTGTGTTCATTGTGGGTATTGATAAGAAAACTCATCTGTTTGTGTGTGACTGTGTGTCTAAGTGGAGATGTGGCCTCACAAGATACAAACACATGATAGAAACTTTTTTAATCTTCAATATACTCCCCATTTATTTAGTACCAAATTCAATTGTTGGCTTCAAGATACAAATTGAGAATAATGTTGCATTAGTGAAGGACATTTGACTTATCTCTTACACAAAACAATTGGAAAAGGAATTTAATGTGAATGCAACTAAAAATAAAATCAAGACTAATCATGGAATTAACACATATTGGACCATTGTGTGAAGCACGGTTCCTTAGTACTTAGAAGTAGGTCTCCATGGGGATTGCATCCCAATGGGGAAATTCAACAATTTTGAATTCTTGAATTTTTGATTTCTAAATATTTCATGTCCAAAATTTCAAAACACCATAATTATCAAAAAAGTTATCCAATATATGATCAATCCTATAGCCCTCATTAATAGCTTTGCAACACTAAGTTAAAACCTTGATTTGGATTAATTTGTTCATCCAAATTCTATTATAAGTGTGTAAGACTCTTTAGATCACTATGTGTCCCACATATTCAAATAATTTTATTGTTCGCAATACAACTATACTTGTGAATGGTAGCCCAAAATTGTATAACATTCTTTGAACTTTTTTAGTAACATGTTAACAACCAAGCCACAAATGGTAATTGCTCCAAAGAAATGAAATAAATCATTTCAAAGTTCATTTCTTCCTTTACAAGGCTAGAACCAGTGAATTTCTTACTCAATGCATTTGTGGACATTAATTAGTAGTCTCATTGTCTCAAGTAACCATTAATGAAACTCAACCTGTCAAAGCACCTATGGGCATTAGCCAGGGATATTCAAAGGTTAAAGGCTATTAATCATAATCCCTCTAATGCAAGGTTACTAAGTGGAAGTTTACAACATGCATTAACAATTTTCAATTCACTCAATTAGGAACAAAAATATGAATAATTTTAGGAGGAAAAACCATTTCTTTTCAATCCCATTTGTTTCAATTGATAATCAAATTTGCCATGGTGCAAATATCTCTATCCTACCATGACCTCATGTAAGCACTAGCTCCATTTTTCATTTCTTGTCTACCTTCAATCCTACATGAGTTTTTAGATGCCAACATAATATAGAAGCCGAATTCATCTCCATTGATTGAAAAGGCCCAAAAATTTGAAAACAAGGTAGATAGGCCGATAACTAAACATTTATAACTTAGAGGGTTGGGGTTTAGTGACCATACATTTGATGGCCTTGATATTTCAAGACTTTTGGTACGGCACTAGTGTAACCATTTGTAGCCTTTTACAAATTCCAAATTGGCTGGTAAGGAATGCAAAAGTTGGAGCTTCTCAAAGTTGATGGGGTCTTTGAATTTTTTTTGTCATGGAACAAACTCTAACTTTACTAGTTGAATTTTGCAACTATTAAAAAATTTGAAGAAAAATATTGTTTCATACACAGGTTTTCATCATGCATTATGCATTACATCATATACAAAAATATTTAGTAATACATTACATTATTTATCATTTTGATTTATTTTATTTATTTAAAGAAATTTTAAGGAAGATAAAATGCAAAGAGAATCATTATTTTCAATTATGAAATTCTCGAATTGACATTAAATAACCTTTGATTGATCCATAGCTTTTTTTCCCCAATCATTGGGTTTTAGTATTTAATTTTTAAGATGACATTAAATGAATGGAGATAATATAGGTTTATTGTTATGATTGGAAGTGTGTTTGGTAGTTTGAATGCTATATAAATTGGTTTGTGAAAATCTAGCCAATATGCTTATGATATATGCTTAATTTGCATTCATTCTTGGGTGTATTTGTCCATACATGGTCCAATTGTGATCCAACTTTTGTTGTGTTATTTTTTTAATTGGTATTTTAATTTGAATATATTTATAAAATCTATTAATTGATGTTTATTGTTCTTATAATTAATGTCATCTAATATGTTGACTTAAAAATCTCCTAAGATAATGAATGGATAATCATTTAGTGATTTTTGAACCAATTAAGGCTTCTATTGTGTTGAGGAACATAGAAGTCGAACAAGAATAACTTTTATAAACACATGATATGAATTGCTCTTCAAATTTTTATGTTAAATGTAGTTGCTATATGCTCAAATCCATTACATGTTGTTGTATTATAAGAATGTAAGAACATTTGCATGATGTACATCATTATCATTTACCATTGCCACCATAAATTGGGATATATGAATATTTTGATGTATTCATGAATTTTTGTATGTCATTTGATGATTGTGTTTTTGTTTCCAAAATACATATCTAACATGTGATATTTGTAGGTTTTGGTCATGATTTATATATTAGTAATGTTGTTGTTGACAATTTGTATTGAAGGCTTGTAAAATAATATGTGAATGATAAAAGTCTTTCAATCAAGGAACAAAATGTGTCTAGTTTGCAAAAGAAATTCATCTCTTCATTTCTTCAACCATGAGTTGATCAATGTGAAAATTGTGATGTTGACGTGGATTTAATTATAAATATTAATCCTTCTTTTGTTTGAATGTGAAAAAAAACTATGTATGATAGTCTAGGTATTTTAACATTAATAGGATCAAAAGCTAGTTTGTTTAACAATAGTCCTTGTGATCAATGAATGGTTGTTGCTATTGCTAATTGAATTGGAAATTGAATTCTTGTTATAATATGAGATTGATTTTTGCCAATTCCTATGTCTTTGATAATTGGTTCTTGATTAGTGTCCAATCTAATTGAATATTATTTGTGTAAAGGTGAATTGATTTTTCTTTAGTTAACATTCTTGTTTTTGGATTTGGGAAAAAATCCAAATTATGGTTTTATTATGATATGATATTGATGATTTGAATATGCTATTAACTCCATTAACAAGACCATTAGATGTTGCATAATTATAACAAATAATTCAACTAACATATTTTGTTTGATATAAATTATAATATGCAAGCTTGCAATTTTGCTTGGGTAATTCAAAAGTTTATATGATGTTGGGCATGAATGGTGGTGAATGTATGTAACATCAAAATTGAATGTTGGGCCAATTGTTTTGTTAAAATACAAACCTATTATATTTTTGCACTACAATATTTCTATAGAATATGTGTGATTTGGTATTTGTCAACAACAATTTGAAATAAGATATTGAATAGCTTTTAAATTTTGCATGCATGTATAGAATTTGTTGAAAGTTTTTATGGATTTTGTATTAGTTTGTTGCATAATTAAGTTAATTGATAGCATTTAACATTATTTTTCCAAAATTTTGGTGTTAATGCACATTAATATTGTCAATAAGGGATTAAAAAATCCAACAATCTTTTACTGGAAGTTCTTCATAAAAGTTGCTTGACATGATGACATCTAGACCACCCAAAACTTGGTTTTGAATATGTTTTATTGCTTTTAATGAATGATCTATAACATCAAACATTCTAGCATTTATAAGAGATATTTCATAAATAAAAATTAGTTATAATTGTTTAATTATATCAACATGTGAGTCTATTTAAAGAATTTCATGATAGATTCAATATGTTTGCTAATGTTTGTTGGAGAAATATGTTCAAAGCTAAATGTATTGTTTAATTATCAATATTAAATGTGGTTTTATTTATAAATGTCATGAACAAAGTTTTTATTTTTGTTCATTTTGATGAAAAGTTTTTATTATATTAAACCATTAACTTTAATGTAAGATTTTTACCGATTCCTCCAGCTTCCTGTCAAAAATGATTGTATTGGAATAATTAAAATACTTTTTTTTTCACATGGCATTGAGTCAAATATATATATTTTTTCTTCATTTAATTTTTTAAGAAAAAATTGATATTAATATTCATCCATTATCATAGAATCTAATGATGTTGTGAAACCATCATTTTCAAAATTTTATGTTTTTTATTTAATGTATTACGTGTCGTGCGTTCCTATGTTGGCGCCTATAACCATCATTATCACCACACTCACAACACATAACATAAAAATACCATGAATGGTACACCACATCCAAACCACCCCCTTATCTAGGGCTGAGGTCTTGGTAAACCAGATAACATCATAAAAATAATTATTGGAAATCCACCATGAATGAACACTTTGGTTCCAAAGCAAAAGGACCATTAGGCTGGGTGCAAATGTGAACCCCATCATTAGTCGCCTAGCTATAATCCTTTAAATCCCCAACCAAATGCGAATTACCATGGAAGAAAATATTAATTCTACTATGTGACCCTAGGAACTTAGGTCTATTGGGTGCACAGAGGGCAAAACCATTTGCTAATTGCTTATGCCATTTTCTTCCATTGGTGGCATGAAACATCCTATATGCTAACCTTGAAAACACTTGTCACAAATCAACATAGTGACAACTCCTTAAGTTTGCCCACACAACATACATGATAGGCCAACTAGAACCACGGTTAAAGATGGGTCCACTTGGCCATCCACATTGGGAAGATGACATGGTGCACAATTGCACACGTGGTCTTTCCATGTTTGACCATCTCAGCCTTCCAATAATAACATTCCAGAAGGTAAAACCTTCTGCACACATAGAATAACATGTCTTGCAATCACATCCAAAATGGTTGGTGTTATTTGTTGCAAGTAAACATAATCTCCTTGTTCAAAACCTTCGAATCTAATTAAGGCCGATAACCACCTCCACATAAGGTCGATAACCACCTCCACATATAGTGGCATAACGCAATGTATCTCAATGTTGGGCAATTGCCAAATTTTCCATAGCCATGGGCATAACACGTTGGAACAAGGTGGCTCGTTGCTCACATGTTTAAATCCACACATTAGGATCATCCATGTTGATTACTACCATTGCATCTTGTCAAATTGAGGCTAGTAACTTGGGCTCACAACTAAACAATAAGAAATATTATGAAAAAGATGAAAAAGAAGCTTGTTGATTGAACCTATACCCCATAGCTAGCCATGGTAGCTATAAGTCCCAATTTTGCGTATGGCCTTTATGAAGACCATACTTTTGTAAATCCCATTTCACTGTTAGCACCATCCGCTTAGTTAACCCGTTTGCCTTAGGATGGTTTCATGAAGTTGTGCGATGATCAATCAATGTTTTTTCACACAATTCTTGGAATTCCCCATATAATTTTGTACCTTGGTTAGTGAGAACTTTGGCTAGAACCCCAAACCTACTAAGTACCCTATCCAAAAATGCATATGATGTTGCTTAATTATTACGACTAACAATGGAACCAACTCCAACCACTTGGAGAAGTGTTTAATCATAAATGAAACATATCGATTATGACAAGGTGTTAAACTCAATGGGTTGGCAAAATCCAAACTCCATCGGTACCCAAGCCCGATAATTGGTAAAGGTTGTAGGTGAGATGTAGGTGCATTGAAAGATGCCCAAACTTGGTCACACACCATACACCTAGAAACAAATTACTGAACTTGCGATTGCATCCCTTGCCACTAGTATTGTGTTTAGAGTAAACTATATGTCCAAGGGATCCCAAAATGGCCCAACTCCTCACGAGCATGCCTCATAAGGCTTTCACATTGTTATGGGCGAGGCACAACCTTCACTTGTCCATATGCCCACATCTATAGGAGGGAATTACCTTCCCATTTGAATTGCTTGGCCTTTATGCACAACATGGTCCCTTTCTTTGGGTGTTAATCCAATTGGAATTTCACTTGCTTGCAAATATGCAATAATAGGTGCATCATCATAAATATCCAAGGCACCATTGGCCTCTGACTCCATGTCCACATCATGGGGATCCCCATTATTTACATTAGTCTGGGGTACATCCCCATAACACCCCAATAAGGTACAAAGGTATGTAGAGCCATGCCATCCTAATACTGCCTCCAAATCCACATCACCATGCCAACGGGCTTTAGTGGTATCCTCTTCATTGGAACTTGGGTTCCGACTCAACCCATCAGCATTTCGATTAACCCTATTAAGCATGTGAATTATATCAAAGTCATACTCTTGTAAGATAAGTGCCCACTTGGCCAACTTTCCTGTGAGTCAATATGATTCCATAAGGAATTTCAAAAGCTGGTGATTGGTAATCAAAGTGAATGGGTTACCATAAAGATAGCATTGGAATGATGAAATAGCCCAAACAATTGCAAGGCACTCCCCCTCATATGAGCTATACTTGGTCTTGGTTTTGTTGCTGGATCGATTGGCATATGCCACCACAAACTCTTGACCATCATCATCAAGTTGAGTAAGCATAACTCCTAACCCTAAAGTACTCCAATTAATGTAATTGGAATAGTCGTCTTCAGATGGGTTGCCTCCAAATGGGGGCTAACGAAAGCCTGGCTATTAACTTCTTGTGGCTCATCCCAAATGAACTCTTAATTAATTTGTGTTAGTTAGGTTAAAAGTTTGGATATGTTACTGAAACCTTTCACAAACCTTCGATAGTAATTACATAAGCCTAGAAAATTTCGTAATATGTTGGTTGGGGAACCTGTGAAATGGCCTTGACATTTGCCTTCTAAACCCTAATCCACCTAGATAAATCATGTGACCCAAGTATTCTACCTGAGTATGAAAGAATCAGCACTTGCCTGGATGAAGTTTAAGGTTATGTTCCTTATGTCTTCCAAACACTTTTCGCAAATGGTGCATATGATCTCTTGGGGTCAGGTTCAAAATAATGATGTCATCAATGTAGCATTTGGTAAAACCAAGACCTGCCAACACTCAATCCATGACCCTTTGAAATTTTACAAGGGCATTTTTCAAACCAAATGGCAAAAACTTCCATTGGTATAAACAATCCTTCCCATGGGGGTCAAGTCTCTAAAAAAATGTCTTGATTTTATCACCCTCCCTCAATGGCAATTGATGGTAGCCAAACTTTAAGTCCAAGGTACTAAAAACCTTGGCCTATCCAAGGGCATCAAAGATCTCCTTTGGTAGGGGCATGACATATTTGTCTAAATGGGTCCGTTTATTCATTGGACAATAATCCCCACACATGCGGCGTTCCATTCAATTGCCAATTTTTTTTTTCTTAGCTAACATCACTGGTCATGGACATTATCTTCAAACAACTCAAGTCCATGTGGAAGGCCTAAAATTCTAGCCAACATAGTTGACTTGTTAGATTTTCCTGATTGCCCCCCAATGAATTTCACTAGCAATGAAGCCTTGTGGCTAATTCTTATTTGCCAATGTGGACACTAGTATGTAATTTCTGCCCAAAAATCAATGGTAACCCTTAAGGAGTATAACACCACACCTCCAACCCAACACATCATAGGATGTAACATGCACAACCACTGCTTGGGCTTGCATGGTAGTGTAATCTACTGGCTTGTTGGGATTAACCTAGATCACAATCTCCTATTTGGTTAACTTTCATGCTTTTTCTGTCCCACCCATGGATCTCAAAATGTGATATGGGCATGGGTCAATATCAACATTAGTTAATCCAAAACCATCAACAATAACTTTGCCCAATGTCAATGGTTGAGCACCAGAATCCAACAACACCGTAAGGGGTCGATACCGTCATGCTAATGTTCCCCTCAATTGAACCACTCTTTCTTCATTATGCAAAACTAGAACCCCAAGAATAATAATAGTTCGATCAATAATTGGTCATGTAGGAAGGTCATGAAATTTGGCCATAGCCACATGCCAAGATTTAGGTTAAACTTTGGACACCTCCATGCGGTTGACCTCAAAAATTGGATGGGGAACTACATGAGGCACAAAATTGTCCTCTGACTTAACCATCATTTCTAGTGTTCCACCATTCTCACATAATGTGGTTGCCAAGTGAAACATGGTTGCTAATTGAATACTTGAAATGGCCAATGTCTTAATAGAAAACAATGGTGCTTGACACATTGCTTTGGCCACCCCCATCAAACTTATGGGTGCCTTGGACTTAGGAATAGAACTAGGCGCTTTCCTTGACATTCCACCCGAAGTTGATGCCTCGATGGGATTGGGAATGTTGTCTATTAACATAAATGATTGCGAGAGCCACACTTGGTGTTGAGCCTCACCATGTCAAAAATCCAATCTTTCATTAGCACCTCATGAATCTGGCACTCGCATACTAGTTCTTGTCATTTGTGTAGTTGTGGAAATCATTTCATTAGGATTTGGAACCATAACATGGTTTCCATCATTTGTTGCCCATGACTCAAGATCTCTTGACATATGTGACATCATTTCATTTGGTGCCATTGATCTTGAAAAACCAACTCCACAAAAGAATCTTTGGTCCGCATCTAACCCATATGATTAATCATTTTTCTTATATTTAGCCAGATGTATTAGATTTCACTTGGGCCACCATGCTTGTGATTAAGGCCTCCAACTGTGCAAACCTAGCTTCCATGGTGTTGGGTTGGCCATGAGCTAGCTTGGTGGTTAACCCTTTGTTGGCTACACCTTTCCCCTTTTGGCCTTTCCCAAAACCTTGGCCCTTACTAGCATCAATGTTTTGTGATTAACCTTGCCATAATTCTAGGTGAAGTGTGAAGCAATGATCAACATCATACCCATATGCATGACAATGGGAACATGAATGACTAGGATTAGGGTTGGAAGTTATGGCTTGTGGTGGATTGGGACAGTCCTTTTTATGAGGCCCACCACACCTCCAACATATGTCCTCTCCACCTTATTTTATTGAATAGGATGTGGAACCACTACTTGAATCTGGTTTGGCCCCCTTTGCCTTGGGTGGTGCAACTTTATTGGGCTGGTGCAACTTTATTGGGCTAACTTCACGATTGTTAGCTTGATGGTGTTCGAGAATTCCTTGGGTTTTCCTTGTTGAACCCAAAGGTGACCACTCATTCTTCCACCATGTTCATCTCAATCCTTTTTGACAATTGAAACACACTAGCCAAAATGGGTTGGGTAGGCTATAATAAAATGGCATTTCACATTTGATGTTTAAATTTGCTTGTCTAGGATTCCATACCACAATTAGATAGCTTAGGCTTTTATGACACCTTGTGTCACCATGATTGACCTACACATCCGTGCATAAGCTCCTCGCAAACTCTCATGGGGCTTACGTTAAAAATCTTGTAAACTTTGTAGCTTCTCAATCTTAACCCCTTGGTAATTTTGCCATAATTCACGAAAGAATTCCACAATTGGGTTAAATACAAGCAATGGAATTCATGTACTAGTGGATGCCCTTGCACCACCACCCCTGGTAGTTCCACCACTTCTAGTGGTTCCTTTACCAATGGCACTTTTGCTCCCACTTGCCGAACTAATGTTAAGAGTTACCATTGCACCACTTGGAGCCATAATTCCCGTAATGATAGAAACATAATTGGGAGACCAATATAGCCGCCATTCCTCAATCTAAATCTCATGGGCATGCTTGAATTCATGATAGTCATCCATAGATGGCCTTTCCAAATGTTGAAACAAAGCCTTCCATGCCATGAAGGGTGTGAATAGATGGGGATTATGCATTTGTTGCATATCACACTAGTTTTCAAACTCTTGGATGAAATATTTGTCTCAAAATTTGAAGAATCTCCCCCAGATGATGATGAAGGTGGTTTGGGTGGTTTGAATTGCACCTTTTGCTTAGTGAAACCACTAGTAACAATGTCCTTATCCCTTGAATCTTGTGTCACCTCCGTAATGAACCCTAAACCTTAACTTGGGTATACCCCCTAAAATCCAATCATAAAAGGGTGATACAACTACTTGGTTCAAACTAAATCTACAAGGATGTTGCACTTGTTGCGGCTTAACCAAACCCCCATGCATAACATGAACCTAGGGTTGTTACACTTATATGGCTAGGGCACTTGCACCCACAAAAACATTTCACAGGCCCAACAAACTAGGGCACACTATGAACACAACCAAGTGGTCTACTAGTCATCAACCTAGTCTCACCACAACAATAAACAAAGGGACATCTTGGTGATCAAATCCAGACATAGCCACAATTACACCTCCCAGTACAACCTACACCTTGACTAAAACCTAATTAACACGTCTAGGAAAACCAGGAGTCAAATAGGACCTATTCAATGATTAGGATTAGGTGATAGCTTTGTCCCATGCCTAGCCATTAACCACACCAATCACAACCCCAAGGCTCATTGTGGCAATAATGGCATGCATGGGAAGCCACATAGCCTTTCACTTGAAGTTTCACACTAAATAGTAAACACAAATTACCAAGAGGTCAACCTGAGAGCATGCACTCACCCCTAGGTTATAGCTAAATGGCACACACCTTGGTAATCATGTTACCCCCTGAAAGCATATGACAACCTGATCAACATGCTAACAAGCAACATGTGCAACCCAACAAACATGAGTGGAGATGCACAACTCTTGCAACATAAATCTCCATTTTTGTGATCCCTACACAAGATACATGATAGGAATTCAAATCCTTTGCATTTGCTAATGGCACATTCCATAACCTATGAGATGTAGAAAATATGATTCATTAACACAATGTTGAATCGCCAAATGTTTGGTACAAAAAAGTTGGCCACACACCACCTAGTGTCTTGGAATAAACCTTCAAAAGTGCATGTTTCCAACTAAGTTGAAAACTCCCATGTTAGAAATGCTTTTCACTAGAAACTAATTGACATAGACAACTTTTGATTTCACTTTCATATGGGTGAAGATTGAATTCCCAAAATTGAATGACAAATAATTCCACAATTGCAAAATCAACCTCTGGCCTCCAAAACTTTCTATGCCCAAAACTTCTATAGCTTCACATGCATGTAATTCTCCTCTCCAAGAACTCAACAATGTAGACAATTTGTTAATCTGACTCCATATGCAAAAGATATGAATTTCCAAAAAAATTCAAAATGAAAATTCCAAATTGAAAATATAAATGAATTTTCTATTAGGTCTTAGGGGTCAAATAGTCTAGTGTATGCTCACAGGTGGGTTGTTCACTTACTATCCTACCCACATGATCACTGACCCTTGTTCGCCCACTAGTTACCCTTAACTAAACGGATGAATTTTTCATCCAAATTTTGGATGAAATATTTCAATTGGATGAAACTAATAATAATAATAATGTTGGTAGGTTTGCATTGGTGCCAAACCTATGCCCTAGGTTCGGGAATTTGGAAAAAAAAAGAAAAAAAGAGGGAAGTCTAGATTGGATCGCCTTAACCCTTTTTATTTTGAGCCTCCCTCGAAGCACGTGAGCCTCTGCTTGTGCTCGAACCTCGAAGGTTCGAAAGAAAACTCAAACTCCTAGTGATGGCAACTAGAGGTTGGCTCTCTCCACTTCCACTTCTACTTGTTTTTTTTTTCCTCTTTCTTCTTTTTCTTCTCCTTGTTTATTCTTCTTTTCCTTCAGGTTGTAACTATGTGCTATAGCTCCACCTCCTTTTTTGTTATTATTTTTTGCTTCATGCTACAAGTTCAACAAACGAAGCAACCATGGCAAGGAGCTCTTCTCCCTGCCTTTTCTTGCTCCCACATTGTAGTCATAGCTATTCTACTAATAATAAGATCGACTAGGGGCACCCATCGCCCTTGCTTCTCCTTGCAAATTAATGTTGATGGCTATGTAGCCAAGAGCTCAAACTCTTGGTGATGGTGGTGGTGGCTCTTGCTACCACTGTCATTACTGTAATTGTAGGGTATCAATAGAAAAAAACAAAAGGAAGGAGAAAGAGAAGGGAGCAAGAAAGAAGGGGGAAAAAAATGAAAATGAAAAACAACAAAAAGGGGGGGTGGGGGGCTTACGATCAAGCTAGGGGCTTTCTTCTTGTGCTTTTTGAACACCTCCAAACTCCAAGGACTTGGCCCTATTTGGGTTCAACTCCCAAAGGAGTTATACATGAAAAAAGGTACAAAAACATCAAAATCACTAGGTGCCAACATCTACAAACGAACGGTATTTATAGCTTGAACAAAATTCCTACAAAACCAACTTGTAATATAAAAACCAAAACAAACAACATAGCACTTCTTGTTAACCCAAACTCCCATGCATAACACACACACAACATAAAACCAAAAAAAATAAATTCAATGCTAAAACAACTCTAGCCTAGTTGTAGCACAAAAACAATTAACTAGACTTTTGATGATTCAAAAGATTGACTCACTTGCAACAATGCAAGAATCCAAACCTAAAACATAGAAAACCAACACTTGTATAACAAAGAAAACCACAAAGCAGAAACCATGTTCTGGAATCTCAAATCACCAAAAAAATGATTTGAGGTCATACAAGATGAGATTATATCCCATGACAAATATCTCGAACCCCATTCACACATGAACTAGTTCAAGATTCACTAATTAGCTTAACTAACCCAATTTATCCTTAATTAACTAGGACTTAACTAAACAACTAAACTAACACACATGACATACGCGATCCAATGATGAAATCATTTTTCGTACCATATTTTTCAATATTTAATGTGTTTGTAATGGGAATTAAAATATGTGGGTCACCAAGTCATGATCAATATCATCATTCCATATGTTCAATGGAAGTGAAAATTTTGGTTTTAAATCGATAACATTTTCCTCTTCATTTGAATGTATGTGTTGCATTTTAATTGAATTGGATCAAATTTTTAGTATTTTTTTTTCTATTTGACAATATGCATCATTCCATGTAACATTTGTGCCTAATTGTGAATCCTCAAATATTTTGGATAGTGAATATGAAATAAGTAATTCTTTTGACCAATTTTCAATATCTTTATATTCATTATAATTCACAAACTTGATGACTTTTAATTTATGGCATTTTGATAGTTTGTTATTTCTAATGTATAATAGGAAAAAAATCCTACGAATGATAAATATTCATTATTTTTTCTCAATTTAAATTCTTATCTATAATTGATGAGCACATTATGTTAGTAGAATCAAGTTTTAATTGAATTAGGAAGGATTGTGGTTTTAATACAAAAACATATTCATGATGTGAAAAAATACTGATAAATTTAAATGTTCATGGTGAATGATATAAAATAATAGAAATAATTAGATAAATAGTTAGTTGGGTAGATAATTATTGAGCATTGGGAAAAACATTGCCTAACTTTCGATTTTAACATTGGCATTAGTTTAATTTTAAATACATTTTTGCAAGGTCCATTCATGGTTGGGGTATCACAAAAAAGAAAAAGGAATCCAAGACTTTCTTCTAAGGCTACTTTTTACAAATAACATTACATGAAACATATTCAAATAAGAAAATTTGAATAGTCCAAGATAATATAATTCATGCATTTGTGGTGATTTTTCACATGTGTACATAATTGTGCAAGAATGCCAAAATGGGTTTTAAAAATCAACTAGACATTTTTTTTGCATGATTACTTCCTACACATTTGACTTGCATCTAGAGTTAGAAATTTTGAACCTAATGAATATGAAAAATTAGCCAAGTTATTTAATAAAGGAATCATTAAATCTCTTGTAGCCCTTTGTTTCAAAATTTCAAAACTTTGGAATATTCATATGATTTTTTTTTTCATGAAATTGACCTAATGAACATGTAGTTTGTGTAAAAGGAATCATGGTTTTCTTCTACAAAAGTTTGCAATCAATTGCATCATTTTATGCATTCCTTTGTAAAAAGAATGTAATATGGACATCGATTGATTGTAAATTAGTTAAGGACTCAAAAGGAGTTTTATACAACATCCAATAATTATTGGATTTTTTAAAATCTTGTTTTTTAATATTCTAGTAATAAAAACATAATAATACACCATAGTTGCAATATACTAAATACTATGAAAATTTAAAATTGTCTTTTATAATTCCTTTTCAATTAAACATTCCTTTTGGAACCCTAATTGTGAATGAACCTTGTATTATAAAATAAAATTTTGATGTTATAGATTTCCAATTTTAGTCATGATGATGTGTAATATGATGCAACTACATATGGGTCTTTAAAATAAATTGGATCTTTGTATTTGTAAACCATAAATGAACAACATGTATGCTAAATGTATTAGTTTTAATATATGACAATATTAGTTTTAGGAAATGTGTGGCTTCATGAATTTGCCCCTTAAGGTTAATATGTAAGTATTTTCATTTGTTTTGAAGTTTTTTTGAAGATTAAAAGAAAAATGTTGCTTTTTGTTGCAAGTATTTTTTGCTAAAAGGTAAGTCTTCTTTGCTTCAAGTGGATGTAATATTTTGTCATATTCATGGGAAGTAATGATAATGGAAGATACAAACAACATGATTTGTTTTTCTTGCATGTTTGAATTTGTTGATGTTTTGTGCATTTAGTAATGTAATTAGTAATAATGAAACATCACATGAAATATATTTATCCAAAAAAATTTCAATTTTTCATTTGTATTGATTCCATGTATGGGTGCAATCTCTAATCCATAAAAGATCATGGTCATACTGATTACCATGATTTTGAAATTGTGTGACACAAAACCAATTTAGGCTTGTCAAAAAATAGATGGGTTTTTGTTGAATAATGTGCAAAAAAAGATGTTTTATGATCATATATTTTGCACATGTTATAGAATTAGTGCATAACAATTCTATTATATGAATTGATTAAAGGTGTTTAATTTTGTTTAGAAGGTTTTTTTTTGGCATGTAAAGTGTATAGGGCTTTTATGAGGGGTTCCTGTAATTATAGTATATGTAAAAGTTACAGAGAATGTTGAAAAACCAAGTTGTCTTATCAATGCAAATAAATGTTTTTGTAAGCCTTCTAAATAATTATGTGAAGTACTTGAATATACTAGATTGTGGTTACTTAACTATGATTTGAAATCTTATCTAAATTTGGTTTATTTTGTACTTCAAAAGCCTTTAATCATCTACCACTTAGTTTTTGTTTGTGTATACATCAGGGACCAGTAGTCGATGCAACTTTTAGTCGATGTACTAACTATAGTCTCCAATTATCTACGTAGATAGTCGACTAGACTACCGAGCAACAGTCATAATAAACTAGACTACAGAGCAATGGTCATAATCGACTAGACTACCGAGCAACGGTCATAATCGACTATTACTCAGTTGTAGTTGGGTCAATAAAAACTCAAAATAAACGTAACTTGCTACTCATGACATCCAACAACAGCAACTTGTGACATCCAACAACAACACGATGCGAATGGGTCTGCCATCGCTCAGAAGAAGGCTCGCAATGAGAAAATGACAACAGTCTACAGTTGACTAATTCAAGGCCAGAGTAGTCGACTATGTAGCCGACTATAGTCGACTATGTAGTGAACTATAGTCGACTATCTATCTATGGGCTAGAGGATAGATAGTTACAACTACGACTATATGTAAATAAGGACCGACTACGGGTCCCTGGTATACATACCCATCCAAAGCTTATAACTTTTTGGATAGAAATTCAAGTAGCTTTTTAAAAAATGTTGAAAAATCTTTGGATTTGTGAAACAATTCCCATTGAGCCATTTGTTGATATGGAAAGTTTTAAAAAATAGTTAAGTCTCATGGATGGCCATAAAATAATGTTGGAAATTTTAATTCTTTTGAATGTTAATATTTAAACAACCTAAAAGATGAAAGTCTTGACTTGGGTAATAGAATATACAACATTTTCATAATCATTAATTTTGAAAGCATTTAAAAAGTTATGTACCATGGAACTTATCACAATTTATTTGTTCTTCATTTTTTGAATTAGAGCTATCAAATGATGATATATATTCACCATCTATTTGAATGGACAAGGTTGTATGCATAAAAAACAAATTGGTCCACTGAAGGTGTATGATGACATTTAAATTTTTATATAATGGCAAAAAAAAATCCTTTTAGTGCCAAAATGATTATATTTGGACAAACATTTCTAAAAATGTAATGTGATTTGTATTCAAGGTGTTATTTAAAAAATACATCTATTGTTAGTTCATCATATGGCAAATGTGGTAACAATAATTGTGTTTGATTAATTTTTTTGGGGACATTAATAACACTGCCTTTCATTTTCTATTGACCATAACCATGAAGTTTATATATTTGAAAAAAAAATAGTCTTGGAGAAATAATTTTTTTTAAAAAAAATGTTGATTTTATTTCTTAACATATTATTTCGAATTTGATATAGAGGTATTTTGTTGTTCTCGATGTTATTTTAAAAACTTAGAAATATATATGTTTTTATTTATTGCTTATCATTTCAATTTTTAAAATGTGTAAATTTGTTGAAGAAACATAATCTTTCATAACAAAAACATGCCATGTTATTAGAACATCTTAAATTTGTTCATTATAGTTACTAACATGTCTTGATTCATATATGTCTTCCTTTAATTTATTATGACATTTAATATCATTTATTGGTTTGGAAATTTTTTAATTGCATTCGTTGTGTGGTATTTTTCAAAATGTTTTTTGGGAATATAAATTTGTGGTTTTTTACTATGTGAGTACTTTACATGAGAAGTAATTTGTGTTTTTTTCCCCTTTGATGTATGAATTTTTTTCAATAAAATCATAGTTTTTGCAAAGTAAATCAAGTTGGAATGGGTTTATATTTTGTTTGAAATAATGTCATCATAAGGTTTCCAATGGAAAGTAGTTTTTTTTCTTTTTTGTGATTATTTTTTTGATTTGAAATTAGGTAATCTTCAACTATTTCAACATCTTAAACCATTGGTATTTCCTCAACCATTGGAACATTTTCAACTATTGGTATTTTTTCAACCATTGGAACACTTTCAATTATTTGTATTTCTTTAACCATTGGAACATTTTTTTATTATTGGCAATTTTTCAGTTACTAAAATATTCCAACTATCAGTAGTTCTTCAATTATTGAAACATTTTCTTCAACAATTGGAAGTTTTCCAAGTATTGGGATGCTATTGTCATTGGATTTGCAATTTGATTATTTATAAAACTACCACAATTTTTAATTTTCTTTTTGCATGTATGGAATATGATCATGCACTTGTTTTCTATTAAGATTGGTATTACATAATGAATTAAATAATTGAAGAATGTATTTTAAAGATGCATTTGAATATGTTTCCAAAAGGTTTATCAAAATAAAATCTAGTTAGTCATCATTCCAATGAAGACATTTTTTTGGTAAAGTGTTTGCATTTCTTGGTTCATTGGTTTTGAAAATCTTAGGTAATCATCTAAATTTGTAAATGATATAAAATTTAACATTTCAAATTGGAATTGAATTTTAAAAACATCACATACATTTATATTCAATCAGTTCAAAATGTTGATTACTTTAAGCAATATGTAAAGGGTATGTTTGGTATTTTTTTTCACATCTAGACACAATTCTATTTGAATCTTTATTTGACACCTAGAATGGTTGTTGTAAATATTTTGGTATCCTAAAAATTGTTGTAAAATCCCCCCATAAACCTCTTATTGTAGCACTTTGGGACATTTTTTCAATGTGTGGGTGTTCATTGAAAACTTGACTGTGATATTAATTATATAAGAAACTTGGGTTCAATTATCAAAGACAACACTCTTGTGTATTTTGTGTATTTAATGCAAAAATTTCTTTTAAATGTTTCAAATGATTTTGTTTTAGTTGGAAGGATGTTAATGAATATTTCAATAAATAAGATATGGAATCAAATAAATAATTACCAGCATCATAATTATATATTGCAACTAAATGAAGATAACACAAATATAAAATATCATTAAATGATGTATATGTATTCTATTGCATACTAGCCATTTTTATACTATATATGGATGGATTTAGGGTTTACATTTTTTGGTTTAAAGATAAAGGATATAGGTTAGAGTGTAGGATGTAAAGTGTAGAATGTAAGGTTTAAGGTTTAATGTTAAAGGTATAAAATTAAAATTAGGGTTAAGGTTGAAGACTGATGTTTTCAAGGAAATGAAGTTAAAAGATTTAATAAATCTTGTGATTTTGCAAATATTGCATCAAAATATTTTGGATATTACATTGTTAGCATCAAAACTTTAAAAAATATATTGTAAATAAAAAATGTATATGTATTGTTGACATGTATAACTTTACAACACTTGTGAGTAATTAAAATTCAAAAAGTTCAACAAAATTCAAATTTTAACTATTTAAATTTTTAAAAAATGAAAATTAATTGTCCAAATTCCATATAAATCAAAACTTAGTTAACCAAATTCTAAATAATCAAAACTTAGTTACTAAAATTCTTAAAAAATTAAGATTTAACTATTTTAAATTAAGTTTTTGGCCATCAAAATTAAGTTTTTGTTTTGCATTGGTAGGTTCCACATCGTTGTGACGATGAAATGAAAAGTAAAGGCTACAATTATAGGGAGTACATTCAAATCCATAGTAATAAAATTTGTATAATTTGAGTCAAAAAATCAGTAATGAGAACAAAAGATGATTCAAATTGAGGAACCATTTGTTCAATACATTCTCCAAAACCTACAAGTTGAAAAGTAGGAATTAATTGAAACTTACCCTATAATTTGGTCTTGATTAAAAAATGAACTTGTTTTGGGTTTGAATGAGGAAATTAACTTTAGCATATTCACCACAACTTCTAATCATTTGCCCTTAATGAGAAAAATGATGATATTTTTTATTGTCACAATTGAAATTTGTAAATAGTTAGCCTTCTTGATGGGTGATTTCACAGGACACACATTATAATGCACATCATCATTTGTAAGCACAATAACAATCTCCAACACATCACATCTTGCACATAATTTCTATAGAAAGCTAATTGGATTGAATATACATAATATTCCCACAACTTGCAAGAATAATTCATATTCATTAATCAATTACATGGAACAAATAAATATACAATCTATGAAATGGATTAAGAAACAATAGTAAGATTAGTACTTCTCTCATGGGAGCACTAAAAGAAAACATGACTTTTCAGAAGGTCCAACTTTACCAAAATTTTCACATTGACCAAGGAGGATGGTCATTTTGATTAAAGGCTTGGGGCATGAAAGACACGAATTACTTTTAACGGAAACATTTAATTAATGTGACCTTTTTAACCATGTGACAAACCAAACATTTGGTCAAAAAGGTTAGAGGTCCATAAAGATGACCAAGGTTTAATCAAATTGACATATTCAATGGCCATTGTGAATTATAATTAATCAAATTGACATATTCAATGGCCATTGTGAATTATAATTAATTTACCATTTTAATTTGACACTTAGTCAAATAAACCATATTAATTTGGCTACTTAACCTACAAGTTCATTTTGTTGAGGGTACATATCAAAATTAAGTTCATAACTAGTAGGCCTTAGGTTAAACATATTACATTTAGTAAATATTTATAAAGTTTAATAGGCTACCTACATGCTACCTTTAAGCACATGTAAATACTTAAACTTAGTACAATAATTAGTTGATATTTGATAATTGATAGTTAATATTCAATTATTTATTAATAATGTTTTATATAATTAGATAGTCACCAAATAAATGCTAATTAATAGCCAATAACTAATTTATCCATCAACTTGTTAATTGATCATTATTATCGAATTATCAATTTTATTTAATTTTTTAGTTAATAATAATTTGTTGTATAGTAATTGATAATTATTAATTCATAGTAAATAATTAATAAATAATCAATATTAATTAAATGATCAATAACCAGTAATTTAAACTTTTAAAATAAATAAATAATAGTAAAGTATTATTATTTAATGTTTAATATTGAATATTTCATAGGAAATATTCGATAATCAGCCATTTATATTCAATAATTATTTATTAATGATAAATAATAGTTATTTAGTATTTAATAATTGATATTTATTTTAATTAATTAATTATTAATTGAGTTAATAGCATGTAGTAGCCTACTAGGTGTAGATACCTACATGTTATCTAGGTAGATACATGGTAAATGGTATAACCTCCTATTAGATAAGTAATACAAAAATATTGAAATTCATTGATGAATGTTATAATATGTACATCAAAATAAAAAATTCAATCAAGTTTATTATAATATGATGACAAATGTTTTTATCTTTTAAAGTGGTAGTCCAATGATAAGGTTTTGATTCCTCAAATTGGAGGTGAGGAGGTCAAATCTTCACATGTACAACATTGGAGCTACCTAGGCTACTGAGTTTAGGGGGCCTAAGTTAAATAAGGTAGGTACATAAATTATTTTATTTTATTTTGTACATTAATTATTAAATAATGTAGGTAGCTAGATTTATTAATTAATGGATAATAATATGATTATATAATATATATAACTATTTAAAAATTAATCATATATAGTTGAACTGTCAAAATGTTGTTGATTAGTAAAAAATACCACCAAAAAGACCTAGTCAAAATGGCACCTTGGTCAAGTTGTACAAGGGCTTTTTGGGTTACCTTTTGATCAATTTTCCTAGTAAAAAAACCTTGTTTTCTTATAGTGGAGGTTGGTTGCTTGTCAATTTGGTGTGTATTGTTGAAATAATTGTGTTTTCACCCCTTCATCAACAATTTTGGAGAATATAGTGTGGGGTTGTTCTAAAAAAAACTAATAATCTATTGTTAATGTTATTATGTTTTTCACTAACTCAATAACACATTGATCAACATTTTTGGCATCTGTTAATTGGTCATATTCAATCCCAAATTGATTACCAAAGCAAGGACATTTTGATCGAATTTGTTTTCACCATCAACGATCATGAATTCCCTTTGAAAAATTCTTTTCCCACACCCTTAAAAATTGACAACAATGGTAGCATTGGAAAATTTGATTGCAATCACTTGAATTTGAATTCCTTGAAATAATTAAAATGAAAAAACATAAGAATCAAAGCAAGGTGAAATATTGGAATGATAGACACAAGGTGGTAGATTCCACTATAAGAATAATTAACATGTCCTCATTTTCAAACCCCCTTTGTAACTTTACCTAAATTTCAAAAATTTCAATTTTGACATACAATTGTTTTTTGAACAATTGTTCATGCATCTAAATGTGCGGGATTTAACCCACATGGTGATCATAATCAAATTTGCTTAATTGCATAACTCACAATAAAAATAAGTGTAACTTAGATCATCATTTATGATTTTTTTGTTTATTTAGTCAAAGGTGTCATATTGATTAAGGACCTTACCTTCAAAAAGCCACATCACAAACACAACAAACCAAATCATATATCAACATTAATAACTTTCTTACCTTTCTAAATAACAACAATAAATAACATTATAAAAGACCAAACTTTAAAAAAACCTTACTTCAAAGTTTGTAGGTAGTAGAAAAACACTTGAATATCAAATGCAACTCACTCCTCAAGGCAATTAACATGAGAAATAACAAAGTAAAAAAAGGAGAAAAGAAGTAGGGGATAAGCAATTATAGACCAAATGCACTAAAATTTGTGTGATGGTTCATTATGAAAAAATCTAGGGGTTTTGCAATTACTATGCTTGCAATTTTATTTTCTAGTTGCAATGACCACTTGCAACTCATCGTAGAAATACAACACTAGTTGCATTGGACAAGTTGCATTAATTGCAATGGTGCCTTTCATTTTATATGTTCATCATATATGGTAGCAAAAATATGTGCAACTTAGTGCAACCACTTTGCAATTAGAACATTAGAGTGGACAACTCATTGCCACATGTTAAGCAGGAAAACAAACATCATGGCACATGGTAAGTTCATCAATTTTCATTCATCCAACATGGATGAAAATAATTCAACTAAAATGGAACTACCTTGCAACTAATGTAGGGATTTTGGTGACTAAGAGGCAACTCATTAGCAACTCATTAATAATTGACACGTTTATTTTAAAATATTTTTCCATAATTACATTTTCATAATTAGATATTTTCTTGCAACTAAAAGTTTAGTTATTGGGTTTAAAACAATTGTATGATAATTGATTTGAATACTATGGTGTAACTATTAATAGTGTGTGAGCATTGTTTTGTGACCTTGGAAGGCTTCATATGTGGGACTTTGGTGTGAAAATCATGGTTTTATTGTACAATTATAAAATATTTGAGATATCATTATACAAAAGTTGGTAATAATGCCACTAGTTTGCCATTACATGAGTTCTTTTCTAGTAGTTTTATTCAATTAAATGAATCTATAAATTTGATTTTGTGATTATAAGGGGTAGCATTGTCATCATATTAAAATTATTAATTCAATAATAAGGTGCAATTGATTGCATTTAACACAATTTTCAATTGTAATTATTGGAATTCATTACATGGTGTTGGTTTACAACCAAAGGATGCAATGTTAATTTGAAACTAACAATTTAATGATTGTGGAACATGCTTGCAACTATGTTGCAACTAGCACAAATTACAGTGTGACTTATAATTAACTTCATCACTAATGATGTACACCATACTATTATTTTAATGCCCAAAGGTGTGATGTCATGTCTAGTTTCCAATGCCCCCATATTCCTATTGCACATGAAGCTTGCACCCACCTATTCGCCCATCGTTTTTTTGAAGTTGCACTACCATGAGCAAAAATGTGACTAAATTATAATTAACACAAGCATGAAATTGCTCACTTGTCTTATCAAATAAGGACTTAATTTTCACACGTGTTTAGTGTAAATAATACTTAACTATCACATCACAAATGGGTGCCAACATGAATTGCATGCCACAATTTTATCTTTATCACATTATGCACCTTACAATTTGCAATGCTTGTATTTGTATGCAACTACAAATCGATTAAAAATCAACTAGCTTCCCCACTATGCAACTTAGCATGCAACAATTAAATGAAAATAAGTGACAAGTACAAAGGTTATTCACCACACTCAAGTTGAACAACTCATTGAGGGCCATGTCTACCAATTAAGGTGACCATTACTTCTCCTCCATCCACACAAGTTCAACACCAAGTTAACTTTTTGTCATTTCCTAATAAACTCCATTATAAAAAAACCAAGCATCCCACCTATAACAATAGTAAGAAAAAAATAACAATGATAACAAAACCTAAAAAAAGAACTAGAAAGTAATGATCATTCATATAAATATTTTTTTTCCACAACAATTTGCTAATAGTTGTGGTTAATGATAAATATTTTGATAATCCTTTAAGTTTTTACTTGTTTTGCCAACAATGGATGCTACATATATTGTACTTCTAGAATTGGCAACAATGTTTTCTCTCCTCTAAGATTCTAATGTCTTGAAGGTTGCTAACTTTTTTCCTTGAAGAAATAGGAGCAAAGTAAAAAGCAAAACAAAACTAGGATCCAAAGAATCATAATAGATGAGTGTATTCTTCCGCTATGAATTCAACATCTACTTCATTGAAAAGAAAACAAGAACTTAAAAAAAATTGATGCAATACATGGAAGCTTTTAATGGAAGTTTCTCATATAAGCTTTTTGTGAAAGCTTTTTTCAAGGAAGCTTCTCTTGGAAGTTTATAAACTTGTAATGTTACAAATTTCAAACTTCATTGCATATTAAGGTTCATCCACTTGTAATTGGATCGACATTCTTGAAGTTATGAAAAGTTTTAGAGCAAATAGAAATGGATGAATCCTTAGGATGATGTTCAACTTGTAATTGTCTTGAGATTCAATTGAAAAATCAAAACTTAGTCACAAACTAGTTGATTTTTAGTTGCAACATTGTTTTAATATAGTTGTAAAATAGTTGCACATGGGGTCATCACAAAGACCATATCAATGATGTGGTAATGTCTACACAAATGATGATGCACCATTTATTTCACTGGGTACTAGTGAACCAATTCATTGTCCATAGCAACTGGTTCTTGTTCACTAGGGGGTTGACTAGTTTCACAATGGTAAAAATGTCCAAATTCATTCAAAATCTAATGAAACCCAAAGTGAAGTAGGATGCATTTTGGTGTAATGACTATTCAACTAAATTACATATTTAAATGTCATTACTTGGGCCAATCATTATGATTGGTTAATAAAAAATAGTCAATTTTCTGTAGTAACCATCTTTAAATATCATTGTATTTAGGGCACATGTATAAGTTCAAATTTCAAATTGGTGTTGTGTAAATATATCTTATATTTGGATATACATGTCTTTGGGTATATAGAAGATATATTATTTATTTTAACTTATTTTTGAAAATAATATACCTTAATGTAATGCATATTCAGGGTATGTAGATTTAAAATATCATGTTATATTCACAACCTTTGGTAGATATAAAAAATATTCATATTTGAAGTCAAATATCTTTTGACATATAAGATAAAACATATTAGATTATGGTAAGTATGACCTAAACCTTAAACTTTGTTAGTTTTATTAATTAGATGGAGTTGTTTAATAACTTCCATTTATTTTGTCAAGTGCAATGAACCATTTTGATTGTTTCATCACCAATGAAAAACACATAAAATTTAAAAACATTGTAAGCTTTTCAAAATGGAAGTGTTTAAGTGAGTGAAAATGGGTAAGGGTAGGAGATATAAGGATGTGTAGGGGGAGGGTTGCAAGGGTGATCCTAAAAGGTGGTCATAGGCAAGTGAACTAATGCATGTTCTCCCTAAACCTTTAACACTTTTATTCTTGCATTTTAACATTGGATTTAGTGTTTAAAAATTTTCTTCAAAATTCCAAAATTTGCACTTGTTTTCATTTTTTATGAAAAATTTAAAAATGCATACTTTTTTAAACCCCAAATTCAGTATATGAGGATAAGTATATAGACCCTATGTTTCGTTTATTAAAAAATTTAATTTTTGCATAGTTGGACCCTTATAACAAAAAATGTGGGGTCATACACTCCCTTTTTGTTCAATTCAACATTGATGAAACAAAATTACACACATTTAATAATAATGAGTTATTATAATTAACATGGACATCATATTGGCTATATGTCCAAGAACTTGTTGTCTAAATAATACATCCAATTTTATGGGTCTCCATAAATGAGATCATTTCAATTTCACTCTCATGAATTCAATAGGTCACTTGTAGCTTTCACATTTGTCACATACCTTCCAATTCCCACACTAAACAATCTTGTTCCCAGATAAACACAAGAGGGTTAACCCCATACACAACAACTCCATTGATCATAGATTTTGGTGAATCCGTTAACCTTAGAAACACCACAATACTTGGTTTTACCCACACAAAGGATTTTTATAGATTACTCTCCACATAATTTGACCCAAGGAGTTTGACCAAAAAAAAATTATGTTTCTCAATCGGTTTCCCCATATCATCCTAAGCTTTACAAGAACAAAATACCTCTTTGGAGTTCCCAAGCAAGGGTACTTTCTCCCTAGCTGGGTAAAAGCATGTGCACTATAGTGTACTTTTATATATGGAAATCATAGTGGTAGTTTTTTTGGTTTTGTCAAGTCTTGGCTTTACAACTCAAATGCATTTAAGAAATTTTTAAAATATAAGTTGAAAATTTGAGACATCTACTCTAGTCCTCCTAACTTTGAAAAAAAATACTCCAAAAAGTTCAATATTTAATGAAAAATAAACTTTACAATATTGGCCACATCTAATGTCATAGTTTTTTTTAATGGTTATGGATTTTTTTCTTTTAATGGATTTGGAAGACATGATAAAATTTTTGGGGGCCCCTACATTGTAAGCTCATAACATTTAAGATGAAAAAATCAAGTAGAAAAGTTTTTTCATTTAAAAAAGAAGTCAAAATGAAGACCTCAAAATTCATAAAGTCCATTTAGATATCCAAATTGATTTTCCAAGAGCCATATTTATAAAGATGTTTTACAAAGGTTTTAATTAGAAGCACATGAACTTGGATATGGAAAAAAAATGTTAATTTCAACATGATTTAAATGTTTTTATGTGAAAGTACACTGGATTTGGATTCCAAAAATGGACTTTCAACTACCATTTTTGGTCCATCAAATGTGTTTTCACCTAGCCACAAGATTGTTAAACACAATCTAATTATAAAGATGCCCACAAACAACACAATGAGATGCCTTGTAATCATTTCCAAAATCCATTAAATTCATCATCATGTCCTTGGTGATCAACCCTTACTTTTGTTAATAAAACTGCGTTCTTCCTAATGAAGCTCATGGTGCAGTGGAATTTTCATAGCCTCAACACTAATACAATTTTTCACAGAATGCATTCCTCCCCATTCAATAGACATAAGATGTTATTTTAAAATAACATACACAACACAACCCATTCGCCAATGTCACAATAAAAACTTTAGAGGAATTAGTTTTTCTCGTCACTAAAATGCTCCGCCTCTTATCCTTAGCTTGAACTCCTTTTAGCTTGACATTCATCAAAACATTAATAGAAAAACAACCACACCACTAAAAATGCATCCAAAGAAGGAACCATGACACAACAAGCATTGTTGAAAAATAAAACCCACAATGTTCATAACCTGCAAGCAATTTTTTAATAAAAAACAAGCCATAGAAACCTATGTTTTCCTTTCCCACCACCATCAACTATCAAAAGTCTTGTCATGTTTTGCTTTTGATGGTTAACGATAATGTTCCATCAACTTAAGGTTTCATCCCTTAACTTTTCATCACACCCTAACTTGATGAAAATGTTTGAATGTTGATATACCCGTACTCAATGGATAAATAAATTGAAAAAACATATATCTTTGGAAAAACTTCAAAACAACATACTTAAACAACATTAGTTCAAAGAGTTTCACACTACTTATTTGATTGCAACACTTTATTTGACTACAATGTACAAGCCATTTTCATGAATGGGTGCGGGTAGAGGTGTTCTAACTATTAAGCTCAACAATTGGAGCACCAAAAAATGAAATTAATTTAAGTTGGGGGATTAGTGCATCTCTAGTAGTGAACTATATCACTAAATTGGAAGAAGAGTAATAATACAATAGTGTGAAAATTGACTTTGACACCAAACTCTTGGGTTGAATATTGAGCTCATCTTCCACATGGGTGGTCTGAGCAAATGATTACCCTTAATTAGTCTAGTGTAGTGATCGACCAAAGTGTTGATATTTGAATGGTGTCACGATAAAATACTATTCAAAATTCATGTTTATGTTTTGGAGGGAGGAAACACTTTTTATATATTGAATAATGATATCAACCCAAATGAGGGGCATTGATGAAAATGTTCTTTGAGCAAAGTAATTCCAACAATGAAATGGATAGGATAATATTATTAGTTATCACCTCCAAATTTATTGCTAAGTGTTTACTTCTTTTACACCAATAAACCATAAATATGGGACAATATGAACATGTGAGGCAATCATTACAACTAAACCATCTATCTATGAAGGAAGGTAGTTTGTTTTGTTTTATAGTTATAAGATCCACCAAACCAAGATGCTTCAGATTGTGTTCTTGGTGTCTTTGGAAAGCTCTCAATGAGGAGGGGTGCATGGGCTTGGTTACATGATTTTTCGACTTGCGGTGTCAAAGTTCTTGAATATTGAATAATTTCTTCACTGAAAATTAAATTAAATCGTAGCTAAATTTTTTGGAAAAATTGGAATGTGCCTTTGGTGTTGTTGGAAAGATCTTGATGAACATGATTTAATGGAATTTATTTGGTAAGATTTGGATTCAGAATGTGGGAGATATCGATTTTGAAGTGATTTCTGCTGCTGAAAATTTAAATAAATTCCAAAAAACCAGGTTTTGGAAGGAAAAATTCCTAGTTAATGATAATAACATCTGGCGAATTATTCTGACGAACGAACCAGGTGATTTCCTTTCTGAGGTCTTTTGAGACCCACTTGAAAGAACTAGGAGCAGAGCCCATTTTCACGCTCATGAACATGACTAGCTTTATCCAAAATGTAACATACATGCCATCTTATTGCAGCCGCCATGTGACCATCGTGATAGAGGTTCTGACTTAAATTAAGTATATTGTTGTGCTCTGTATCTGCAAAGATAAGAATGTCTTGAATCAGCCCCAAAAAACTAATGCATCTTGTGACTCAAGCCAAAAATGCCCCTCCATCAACTTGGTGATTCCTTTTGATGTAAGTAGCTATGTTCTTAGGCCCCATGTTCTTGATAAGAATCATCTGTAGTTGGCTAAGAATAAGTTGTGCAGCCACTGACACAAGCCATAAAGTGCAACCCTCTACCCCCCAAATAAGAGCCAGACTTTTAACGATATAAACTTAGCAACATTTAACAGATAGCCTAACCTTCTCCACCTTTACAATTGACTTTGCAACTGTATTGGTTAAATATGGGTGCTCAGCTTTCATAGCACGTGGAGTGGACGTTTGCACAAAGTTTGCTTTACACATATGTCGGTTGTGCACATGTCCACAAATTTGTGTGGAGCAAACAACAGAAATTATCCTTGAAATATTTTGTACCTAGGTATGTTGTTTTGATGTTTCAAGTACAATTCAAGGATTTTGTTAATAACCACTCACTCCGGTTTTTGAAATGTTTCAGAATTAGAGAACCACCCATCTGAGGTATTTCAAAAAAATCAGAATCTAAGAACCATTGAGTTTCATGAAAGAACCAGCAACCAACCAGGGGAATTCTGGGTGACTATTTGACTTCTTCAAAAAAGTTAAGAAACATTGTGACCACTACAAGGGCATGTGGTGCAGGTGACATGTGTCATTATTTGATGTTAAATTGTCATTTCAATGTAATATATGTCACAATAACCACCACATTATCATATATTGTAATGGACAAAACCACAAAGTTTGCTTCACACATATGTCATGTGCTGCTACTTGTGTGAGAAAAATCACATTCTCGTATAATGTTTATCATACCTATGACTGATATGGAACACTTTTTTGTTAAATATTTAATTATTTAAAAAACTAGGTTTGACAGTTTTTAATTCAATTTTTCAGAATTTTGAAAGTTGAGGAATAAGTATTCTAAATACATCTTGTGTTGTGCATCTGCAATAGTAACCCAATGGTTTTTAATTTTATAATTTTCACAAATATCAATAAACTTTTTCTCTTTCTTTCAACTAAACCTTTTGTAAATTCTTTTGTGTCAAACATTACTGATAGGTTTGGTAGATTAGAACTGGTTATTTGATTATTTGAGAATTAGGTTTCTTGACCCTAAGAACCCCTCTGATAATTGCTTGGGGATTCTTATGACCACCCGACCCAACACTGGTCATTTCTTTGTTGTTCCTCTTAGTTCCCACAAACTTGTCATGCTTCAAGCAAAGAATGCACTTGACAATAATCTTCAACTCTTTCAATTCAAATAGGTATAGATCAATGTTGGGTGGCTCTTTACTTTTATGAAAAACCTCCAACTCTGGTTCTGAAAAAAAATTAGAATTATCTTGGTTCCGCACACAAATGAAACTGCAGTTCCCAGTCCACCATCTTAAAAAAATAAATCTGACTTCAATTTCAATTCTGAAAATCAGACTCCTCATTTCAATTTGGTTCTTACTAACCCAGATCAGGACCAATGGTTAACTACTGGTTAACCTTGATTCTAATCATTTTTTTAATGACATGTATTTCAGTTTCCATTCTGAAATCACGGTCCCAGGTCTGGTTCTTAAAATAATAAAATCCAGATCCAATTCCAGTTCAGTTCTTATGAACTGGAACCAGAACCAACCGTTCTGACCTACCAAAGCAGGCACCCGCCCAACATGACTCACATAGATGTTAGTTGGCACATTCATTAAATAAACTATCAAGAGGTCTAGACTCTGGGCCAGCAATTAGAAGAAAAAAGGCAATGCTATGAAGCATAAGGAGCAAACAGTAGAGAAGGGGTAGTGGGGGTCTCGCAATTTTGAGATACCTACAAGGGATTGTTTTGGCTACTACTTATAATTTGAAGTCCCAAATGAAATCATGTTGTGACGTTGTTTTCACATATTTCACTTCTTTTTGATAGGTAAATTTTAGTTTTTTTTTTTTTTTTTTTTTTTTTTTTTTATTTTTTTTTTTTTTTATTTTTTTTTTTTTTTTTTTTTTTTTTTTTTTT
>Ga0116231_10002099_pt1 | contig 41655 bp, 32 predicted proteins | sample S1TSphgellanicum_2_FD_89695 | JGI IMG/M metagenome (GOLD analysis project Ga0116231, IMG submission 89695) | Host-associated microbial communities from peat moss isolated from Minnesota, USA - S1T2_Fd - Sphagnum magellanicum MG | ecosystem: Host-associated > Plants > Peat moss > Unclassified... | reverse complement strand
GTAAGGTTACTTCAAACTTGGAACACCCACTAAGTCGGAGCTAAAATAAAAGCCCAGCTAAAATATGGAGGAAGGAGGCATCCATCCATCCATCCATTCATTCATCCATTCATCCCAAGGTTGAGGGACCCTATAAACCTTATAAGAGACCTTACAAACCCAAACCCTCCCTTGCTAGTGTGCCTTATCTCCAATTTTTTCATCACTCCTTTGCCGGAGAAAGAAAACCCCCAAAAGAAAAAGAAGGGTGCTCAGAGCAGCTGGAAGGCCCCATTTCTCAGTGTGAAAAAATATGTCTCCACCAACGGACCCCTCCCCATCCGCCCCCCCCCAAACAATGTCCTTTAGAGTCGGACGGGCTTGGCACCGAGCACACGGCAGTATTGTTTATTCTCTGTCCAATGGTCTTTCGCCTCCTCACCCACCGGTTCCCCCCCCCAACGGTCCATCCCACCCCATGTGTAACTTCCCAGCTCACCACTTTTACCCCAACACGATACTTACCCCTGAAAAACATCATTCCACCGTCCGATTCCCGATCCAACGCTCCTAACTCACTTTATCACATCTTTATTCCTCTCCCACCCCCAGGGTAACTTAAAGTAAGTTAAAGTAAGATAAAGACAAACACACTGACAAACGGACGTAGTGAATTAATATATAGGATTGTTGGTGATTGAATATCAATTTATTTTCACCTACTGCATGATAAAAATTAAACAAGTCAATTTGAATAAGAAAGATAATCACCTAATGTTTTGCATTTTGGTGGTTTTTCTTGAAATCCTCCATCTCATGTATGTCCCAAAAACACCTCTAACCTCCTTAACAATGGTTTTGATCTTGTGTCCATTGTTCCTTTGTTTCTTTTGATTACTACATAATGTTCCAATAAAAATGGTAACTCTTCCTTTTAATGGACTCATTGTATCTTGTGATACACCACCAATTGTTTCATTGGATCTCACATTGCAATATAAAATTATCCATTTTGTTTGAAGATGAAAGCATTAATGGGTTTTTAATCTTCATCATATCCAACCAACATGCATTGAACTATCTTCAAGTCTAGTTTTTTTTAAGCACACTTATCAATGTGAGTTGATATTTCACTTGAAAAGACACATAAATGTTTAACATTTGGTTATCATCTGATAAAAAGATGTTTTCATGTCACCCCTTGATTTGTTCATGTTGGACATTTGTTGATGAAATAATTTGTAATATTCATTGCTTCTATCAAAAGATAACTTAGAGGTTTACTTTTTAAAAAACACTCCAAGTTTTTTCAATGATAAATTGGTTTGAACTTAAATTAGATTTGGAACTCCATTTTCTTACAATGTATGTGCCCTTTGTTAGTTGTCTTCTTACTGATTCTTGTTGACAAAACATGTTGAAGGTTATAGATGTGAATTCACCACCTCAATCATTTGTCAACATTCTAATTTTCTTTCCTATCTATGCACTTTGACTATTTCTTAAATATTTTGAACATGTTAAGAATTTTTAATTATTGACTCATGAAGTACATCCGAGTTCATCTCTTGAAATCATCAATAATAATAACAATATATTTAGCACTTGACAATGATGGTACAAAGATTAAGTCACATAGATTGATGTATTAATTCTAAGACCTTTTGTGATCTAAATGTGTCTTTCCTAGGAAATTTGGTTCTTGCATGGTTACCATGTGGCACCTTTCCCAAACATGAGAAGTTTTAACAATTTTGGGAAACAAGTAACAAGACTTTTAAACTTAGAAAATGAAGAAACAAGGATTTTCAATTTTTGAATCTTTTATGCCAAAGCTCAATATTTGTTAGACTTTTAGAAACTCATGTTTGGGGAATGTAGATTAACTTTTGAATTTCATTATTAAAATTAATTGAATTAACCAAGCAAAATTCTAATTTGTTGAAATGTAGAATCTTCCAACTATTATTTCATTAAGGGTAGATGAGTTGAATATTAGACATTTTTGAGAGTCAAACATCAAGGTAAGACCTTTATCAACAATCATTCCTATCGATAACAAATTCTTATTGATCCTAAGCTTTACAGAGAGAACATTAGTCAACCATTTTATTGCCCTTTCAATAGTGGAAATAGTAATGTTTCCCTTCTCTTTCACTTGCCTATTGATAGATTTCATTTGTGAACTATTTATGATTTTTTTCATGTTATGAACAAAACTTTCTTCTCTTGTCACATATTTTGTAGCCCCAAAGTTAAAATACCATGCATGGTTTTTGGGTTTTACCTTTGAGACTTTGTTTTGAACAAATTTATGTTGTTTACAAAGATTTTTCTTTTGACATCATCATTTTTATGCATTACATTTCTAGTTTCCTTTAGCTTTCCCTTGTCACCATCCGTAGATTTCTTCAAGCAATCTCAAACCCAGTGGCCATAAGCTTGACAATTGTAAATTTTCCAAGTCACATGTGAGAGGCCTTGTTGTAATTTGGTTTCTCCTTCCTATAGTGTTTATCACTCATAATCTTTTTGAATTTGACAAGAATTGCTTTGTCTTTTGGTTTTTTCCCTCCTTTTAATTCTCAAATATTAGCTTGATGGATGAGTTTGCTTGATAATTTGTCAAATGTAAGCAAAATTTGTCTTGTGAGGATATTAATCCTTACACATACAAATGTTTCATACTCATTTGGTATGGGTAAGGCATTGATAATTATTGAAACAAAATCATGATATGTGTCTCCCATTCTAATGATTTGGATTATGAGATCTTTTATTGTGAAGAAAAAATCTTCCATGTTTATTCCTTTTTCCATTTTAATGTTTTGAACATCAACCATCTTATGTGAAACTTGGTTTGAAAAGTTTTTCAAGTTTGTTCCAACATTCAACATGATCCATCATGTTTTGAATGTAGGGAATGATTTCATATTTTATTAAGAAACTAATGGGGGATTGATGATGGTGAATTCCTTCATATTTTCCTACAAAACAACATCAAAATAATTAGTGTTGTGAAATTGAAATTTGGTACAACATGCTATCAAATCATTTGCTTCCTCCAAATATTTCAAATTGGAAAACTCAAGAAGAATAGTTGACAATTGTCACGGGCACGAAAAACTATAAGAAAAAGAACTAAGCCAAAAATACAATAGGGAAAACAAATCACAAGAAATGTGAGCCTAAGTTTAGCCCAAGACTGAAAACACAAAGACACAAGGCAAAAACACAATATATGTTAGAAGATGATTCAAATAAAACTTTATTTTGATAATGTATGAAAACAAAGGTTATGATAAAAAAGTGTATTCAAAATTGGTGTTGAATAGACTAAAGGTAATGGGAGGTCTTACCCCTATTTATACCCCATTGGGGACCTAATTCAAAGAAGCTTTTATGCATGTGTGCACTGACCAAGGAATTTTTTTTGAAAAACTTCCTAATTAATAGTGAATTAAAAGTCAACTAAATTTTAATTAAAGGTTAACTCAAATTATATACCATTAAGGACCTAGCTCAAAGAAGTTTCCATAAAGGTTTCCATGTGTGCACCAACCAAGGAAGCTTCTTGATAAACTTCTCAATTAATAATGAATGATGATGTGAGCAATGATGCAAGTGACTATGTTAGTGCAAGAGATGATGCAAGCGATAGGTGATGGTGGTGTCCATAATAATAACTTTTCTAAACTTGTTATTTCCCCTAAGTTAGATGTTGTCATGATCATTCATTTTTTAATAATGGAGCTCAAACTACTAGTTGAACTTTGGACTTGGTTACATTTTCATTTTTTTAATGTAAATATTGGAATATATATATTTTTTAATTATTTGTTCAAAATTAAAACCTAAACTTGTTTAAACAAGGAATTTAACTTCAAAAGTAAAAACTTTTATGATTGTCTTTGTGCTACTTGAATAACTTATTACCTCTGTAGCTTTGATCACATGTTGAATTTCTAATAGGAATTATGAAGCATGTACAAATATAAAAATGTAACATTTGAGCTAATAGAACAATTAGTAGTGCTTAGATCCTTTGTATTCATTATACACTAAATAACCTAATATTAATTAATGAGAGGTTTTGATATTTAAGCAAGTCCATAAAATGTGCATGGCTATGGATCCCAAGCCTTTTCTAAACTCTATCAATCATATCTACAAAACTAAGAATTTAACTTGTCTAAATTAACTATGAGGTGTGATAATTTTTCTAAAAAATGTCTAGAAATAATTCAGTTTAATGATAAAAAAGATAAAAATTACATGAATAATACATGACATATTAAAAACAAAAAACCAATCTTTTCCCAAATTTTCAAAAAAAGATAAATTAATTACAATATAAAATTTATACAAGTTTTATTCCATTTTTTTTTTATGCTTTCAAGTTTTTTAAACCAAGTTGCATTTTTTTGCAAGTTTTTGTTTGATGATTTGATTGAAACATAATTCAATCTATCAAAAAAAATTCCCATCATTAAAAACATTTGACATGTTTTGGAAAGTGAATGACTAGAAGAAGAACCCAATTTTTAAAAAAAAAACCCAAATGAACAATGCAATTTACCACAAATTTACAAATTGCAATCATGATGTTTAAATAATTCCTTCATCTTTCACATATGCAACTATTTTATTTGTGAATCCATAAATTCTCAATAGATCTTGAAAGTTTTAAATTATTTACATATCAATTAGATCTAGCAATATTTGTTACCAAAATGTGGTTTTTGAAGAAAAATCAACTCAAAAATATAATTACAAATCCATCCATTGCAACCATATGCTTTTAACAACACAAATAGATGAATTTTTTTTTAATCATAAAGAGAGGAAGATTTTGTATAAATTATTTATAGTGCTCATTATCTTTCTCAAAAGGATGTATAAGAACCAAAGAAGTTAGAAGGTGTGCTTGGAGACAAGGCAATTCATTTACTTCTTTTTGCAAGTTGTCTTTCCAAAAGTTTTTTCACTTTATTGTTACTTCCACATCCGCATGCTTCCTCATTGTTATATCATTCACCTTAAAGTATGTCATTAATCTTGCCACACTTCTAGTGTTTGTCTTAAAGTGGATGGACTGATTGCATTAGTTGAGGATTAATTATATCAACAATGACCAAGTTAATGAAGTTCTATTGTAAGGATTCTAACATGTCCCATGTAATATTTAAAAATTTATTCTAAAAACATTTATGAATACAAATTATTTAATATTTATGTAATAATTTTATTTTTAAATTTGATTTATTTAAACTTCCTACCATCTTCACATTCAACATTCATAAATGTGTCATTCATTTGATTAATTATGAATCTTTCAATTTGAATACCATGGATGAATCATAGGCTTCCATCATGAATCAATAGTCCAACTAAAAAAAAGAAATAAAAATAGTGAGATAAATAAATTTTGTTAATAAAAAATATATGTATATATAGAGGAAAAAGGAGGGCAAAACAACTCACTAAAATATAAGACTAAAATAAGAAGTTGAACAAATAAAACCAAAAGAAACCCAATGAAACATGCCACAACAAAGCAAGGGTTAACCCAACCCTTAACTTGACTTAGAGAACTAAAGTTCAAAGTTCAAAGTTCAAAGTTCAAACCACTATTACAACTCATGGTTTTTCAAAAGGTCCAAGTTGACTAACAAGTCCATTTTGATTAGTGGACAAGTACATTTTGATTAGAAACTTGAGGCTTGAATGATAGGTGTATTTTTTATTGGTAAACTTGACTAAAGTGACCTATTTGATTATATGTGAAATTGGACATCTAGTCAAATTGGACAAAAAAAATGACCACTTTGGTCAAAATGACCAATGGCTTTTCGTCAATTAGGACATCTAGTCAAATTGAACAAAACAAAATGACATCTTTAATCAAGATGGATAATGATGTTTTAATTAAATGGGACATCTTATGCCACCTAATTGGTCAAAATAATTATTAATTAAGCTAGGCAATAACCTAGGCCTACCTACATACCTACCCACTTACCATCTTACAAACCTACCTACCTACCTCCTACTTCCCACCTACTATCCTACATCTTTACCCATTAACTTACTTACTTACATACTTACCTACCTTTTATTTTCCACCTACCATCTTACATCTTTACCTACCTATCTACTTATCTAACTCCTATTTCCCACCTACCATCTTAAAACCCTACCTTCCTCCTACTTCCCACCTACCATCCAAAATCCCTACCTACCTACCCATTTACTTACCTAACTACCTACTTCCTATGAACTACAAGCTAACTACTTACGTATCCTTTTACCTACCAAACATCATGCAACCTACCTACTAATCACTTAATTTTTTTATTTACCTATATAACTAATGATGTGAAATAAACAAATGAAATAAAAAACTTGTCAAGTTTTGTCAACTTTGGAATGTCCAGTCCATTAGTAAGGATTTGATTTATCATTAGGGAAGTGAAGGGTTCAATTTTTAATACTTGTAACCTATATACATGTTTAAAGGGTTAAGGTAAATAGGTTAAATTAAGTTAGGAAGGTTAGATAGGTAGATTAGGTTAAGCAGACTAGGTTAAGTAACCACCTACTTACTTGCTTCTTTATAACTTACTTAAACCTATATACAATCTACCTACTTAGACCTACTTACCAAAAAATATAAAATAGTAATAATTTAGAAAAAAATTGGATAAATATTTTACTAATCAAATGGTCCATTATCCAGTAGTCAAGATGACTAGTCAAATAATCCAATAGTTTGCCAATAAAAAAAGCCACCCTAGTCACACAAGACAAGTCCAAATTGACTTGTCCATATTGACGAGATGGTTTTTTTGATGCCTTTCCCAATGGGGTCCTTTTTTATTGGATTCTTTAGTCAAAATAACCTACCTTTGTAATGGTGAACTGGTAGAAGTGAAATTTAAATTCCTGCAAAATATTTCACATTACTGTAATAACATATTTGCATTTCACATGCCTATGTTCAATATTTTTGTCTTAAATCTCAACAAACTTAACATTACCTTTCATTCCAACATCAAATTCTTAGTTATTGCATATAACTAGAATTTGCACTTTAGAATACATTATAAAAAATTCTAGAAGCAAGATCACAATTCATTTCATCATAATCTAACATTATAGGAAATTTTTAAAAAATATGAACATAGAATTCATTGTAAAAATTTGTGTTTCTCTGTATTATTGAAAGCATGAATCCAAATTATAGTGTAATCCTATGTTTTGTTGAAAAAAATCCCAAAACAACACTTAAAATTTGTGTTATATCAAAACAAAGTTTGTGGTTTTCTACCACAAGTACTTTCAGCTCTTCCTGTTTTTCTTTCCAAAAAAACTCCAACTCCACTGTTTCATCTTCCTTTCCTCTTGTTCTACAAAACTCCCTCCTTTAAAACCATCCCAAGTCACATCATTATGATCCAAAACAACAAAAATTCAAAATTCAAATGAACAAAGTTCCCTGATTAATCCCTATCCTAATTGCCTTGTCCATCCCGAATCATATACTCAACTTACCCCCTTAACATGAACCTTAGATTCTCCCTACACAAAGTTCAAGGGGCACAATTTGGAACGCGACAAATGATTCTTGCCAATAACTAAACAGCTAATTCCTTGAATCAATAATAATTATTCATTATCAATGGTTTTAAAAAAATGAAAATTAAAGTGGAAATATTTGCCACATGGTGACCCCAAAAAAAGTGTTGCAAAGGCCTTCAAAGATGTATTAATAGTGTCCTGTAAACCACCTATCCAACTACCTGCTCTATCAAAATATTCTATAGACTACCGATTAACTAATAACCTATCAACTTGTCTACTAACCTAGTGTAATGCTACCTACCAAGATTTCTAACTGATTAGGTTAAGTCACAAGTTAAATTTAACAACTCGTTAGGACTAATAACCTGTCAACCAATCTACTAACCTAATGTAATGCTACCCACCAAGTTTTCTAACTGATTAGGTTAAGTCACAAGCTAGATTTAATAACCCGTTAAGACTAAACCTGTTAGGTTACATGTTACTAAATATTGGTAAAATCCATGAATATAGAAAGCTGATTCCAAAATTGAAGTTCACATTTGGTCTATAGCTAGCTTTGGCTAAATCTTTCTAGGGGTGATCACCATTTTTTCTACATCTTCCAATGGATGGATGCCACTTATGCTACATTAGAAAACTTCTTCAAAACACAAGTCCTTCCAGCATCCACTGTATCCCAAACATTACAATTAGATGAAGAAAGTCAAAATATACCAATCTAGCTCATGTTAATGGAGCATGTTTGCATAATTTGGTAGGGCTGGTGAAGGGCGAAGGAAAGTTGTGCACTTGCCAATAAAAGAGTATAATTAAAATACAATCTGACTGTTGCTCCCTGTTTCTAATTGGTCTAGGTGGTTTGGTATTAGTAGTCTCCCACCTATTTGCAACCCATGTTTCAGTTTTACTAGTGTGGCCTATGCTGTTGGCCCAAGTGTGAACCCATTACAAAATAGGGAAACTCAACATGTGAACTTTGTTTTGCAATGTCTGTATCAATGAATACATATGATTCATGCTTGATTGATATGCCTTCAAGTGTTCCCACGTTCTCAACTGATTTTTCCTTCCAAAACCTGTGTTTTGGATTTTATTTGAATTTTCAGCAGTAGAAATAACTTAAAAATCAATATCTCCCACATTGAATCCAAATCTTACCAAAAAAAATTCCATTAAATCCTGCTCATCAGGATCTTTCCAACAACACCAAAGGCACATTCCGATTCCTCCAAAATTTTCAGCTACGATTTAATTTAATTTTCAATGAAAAAATCATTCAATATTCAAGAACTTTTGCACCACAAGTCCAAACGTCCTGAAACCAAGCCCATGCACCCCTCCTCATTGAGAGCTTTCCAAAGAGACCAACAACGCAATTTGAAGCATCCCGGTTCGGTGGATCTCATAACTACAAAACAAAACAAACTACCTTCCTTCATAGATAGACTAATGTGGCCTGTGCCATTGGCTCAAGTGTTACCATGTTCTCAACTGATTTTTCCTTCCAAAACCTGGTTTTTTGGAATGCATTTGAATTTTCAGCTGCAGAAATCACTTAAAAACTAATATCTCCAACATTTTGAATCCAAATCTTACCAAAAAAATTCCATTAAATCCTGCTCATCAAGATCTTTCCAACAACACCAAAGGCACATTCCAATTCCTCCGAAATTTTCAGCTACAATTTAATTTAATTTTTAGTGATAAAAATCATTCAATATTCAAGAACTTTTGCACCACAAGTCCAAATGTCATGGAACCAAGCCCATGCACCCCTCCTCATTGAGAGCTTTCCAAAGAGACCAAGAACACAATCTGAAGCATCCCGGTTAGGTGGATCTCATAAGTACAAACAAAACAAAACAAACGATCGACCTTCCTTCATAGATAGATGGGCAGGGTTAGAAAAAAGTAAATAACTAAACTTGGATGTGAATATTTTTGCAGGGTCCCATACTGAGCACGGCTGAGGATGGATGCTCTTAGTCCTCACCTTACACTTCATCCATCCTCTTGGTGCTGCAGACATCTGCCTTCTTTCTCTTTTTCTGTATCTGTGTGTCTATCTCTCCTTTTCCCCACCTACTTCTTCTTCTCTCCACCTACTGACAACTTTTGATCAGTTTAAGTCTTTACCTGTTTTGTCTGGATGCAGAAATCTGTGCCAACTGACATCAAGGTTTTCAGAATCACTCACAGTAGTAACTTACTTTGTGCATCATCAGCAAGCAGCTTTGGTAGTCCCACCCCTTCCTTTCTTTTTTTTTCTTTTTCTTTTCTCTATCAGCTCTCCCGAGCTTGCTTTAATATGTTCCCTTTGCTTACCTTTCTACAGGTATTCCACGGCTATTCTCCATCATCATCATTGGTGCAGAAAGAAGGGACTTGCAGGGAGCATGTTGAGAAGTGCAGATAGAAGAGAAATTACTTATCCTTCTTTGTAGTCATGTTGGTGATCACGATTTTCACTATATGTAGCAGTTTGTTGCAGCTCTAGCTAGTCAGGAACTAGCATAGATGATGCTCGTGATCTTTTTTTATTGGTAACTGAGGTGAAGGAAGTGGTAGTAGCTTGCTTCTCACATGATCTTTGTTGGACTTATGTACTGCATATAGCATTGCTCAGCCGCTGGAACAAGGTCCCAAAGCTCTCCTCAAAGCAGCTCATGTGTTTAGTTGCAGAACTCTTGTTGGGTTGTCCACATCTAGTACCTACTAGACGTCCGTTTGGGAATCAGCACTAGCCAGGCATCAGAAGTAGACATGGGGATGATGGGTTTAGAAGATCAAGATCGGCAGCATCAGCAGCAGCAAAAGAAGATGAAGGATGCAGCAGCCAACAAAGGAGGAGCTGCAGAAGAGTCTCCCATGGTACTGAACCCTGGGGATGGAAGAGATGGACTGAAAGCTTTGGAAGTGGGCTATGGAGGCAATCCAGATGAGTCCCCAGTTGAGCAGGTCCAGTTAACGGTGCCCACAACAGATGACCCCAGTCTACCAGTGTGGACTTTCAGAATGTGGGTAATAGGCCTGTTTGTGTGTATTCTGCTGTCTTTTCTGAACCAGTTTTTTGAGTACCGTAAAGAGCCCTTAATTATCACCACCATTTCTGCACAAATTGTTGCCTTGCCCTTAGGAAGGTTCATGGCTGCAACTTTGCCCATCAAAATGATTCGATTCCCGTTCACTCATTGGGAGTTTACACTTAACCCTGGCCCCTTTAATATGAAAGAACATGTTTTAATCACCATTTTTGCTAATGCGGGGAGTGCCTTTGGGAATGGTGATGCCTATGCGGTTGGGATTGTTAACATCACTAAAGCTTTCTATAGACGCACAATTGGTTTTTTCCCCGGACTTCTCGTTGTCATTACCACTCAGGTACATACCTTGCTCTTCTTTTCATGTTCAACTACATATAATGCAACAATTTTTTTATTCGATACATGATCCAACAAATAGATGTTTACAACGTTTTGCCTGAAATCCAATAAAAAACTCAATCCTAACCTTTAGGTTAGAAAAAGTTTAGAGTCCAAAATGAACAAGTCAATTCAGAATTAACTAAATACATGTAATATTGTTCCTTTCTTAAGGTCACCCCCTGTTTTTTAATTAATTAATTAATTAATTATTTTAATGTAAAAAGAAAAGGTTTTTATGTACCATCATCATGGGAAGTCATCCCTTAAAGGATTATGAAATATGGCCCAAAAAAACAACTCAAAAACATAATTTGTTTGTGTATTTTTTCAGTGTTTTGAAAACAATTCATCACAGTGCAAAAATTCACCACTAAAAAAGATGTCAAACTCCCTTCCCCCCTCCCCCCAAGTCTGTAAAAATGTGACTCCATAGTGTATTTTTAAATAGCTCTAAATGGGTAGTAAAATTTCTTATGTCGTGAAATTTATGAAGAAAAATTGGTAGTGTGGGTTGCAAGATTTTTTAATTTTGAAAAAAAAATGTTTGCATTCTTGTCCTTTTCCTTATTGAAAGAAATGGAATTTTCTTGGTGTGTGCAAGATCCTGAGCAGGTTTTGGTGTGTTAGGTGTTGGGTTATGGTTGGGCTGGACTTTTGCGGAAATATTTGGTCGACCCTGCACATATGTGGTGGCCTATAAATCTTGTGCAAGTCACAATTTTCAGGTACCCAAAGTTTTTTTCTTTGGAAGCTCTAGAGGATGTACTTTATCTTGAACTGTTCCAAAAATCCTTATCACTGTATGTTTGCAAAGATTTTAAATTGTATTAATCCTAATGCTGTCATCACCAAAAAATTGGCACAAGGGTGAGAGCTTCCTAGAACTACTTGCGGGTTATGGCAATCAGGACTTGCAAAATCCACACATCAAATAATTTGGAAAAAAGCTTATTCCTGGGAGGAAAGAAGACCATTAAAGAACATTGAATGAACCAAAATGGACAGATGGACATTCTCACTGCTATATGGATAAACCCTAATCTACATTATAAACTGAATGACACAACAACACTTGATCTGATGTTCTTTAAGGCCTAAAAGAACTGGACCTGTCAGGTTGGGTTTCTGGTCGTCAATGGCAGTATATTGAGACTCCATTTGGGTTTTTATTACTCAGATCTTTCAATAAATAATCACATTGTATTTCTGGACTCTTGGGGAGAATTGGGCTTCAATTTTCATGGTAAACATGTCTATACTGTTCCTCTAGATAATGCTTTGACAGCCATTGTTTTGACCCATTCAGGACATTACATGAAAAGGAAACAGGAAAACGGCTGAAGCGGATTGATTTTTTTATCATTGCTGTAATATTGAGCTTCGCATATTACACCCTTCCCGGCTATCTTTTCATGATGCTGACATCCTTCTCATGGGTGTGTTGGGCATGGCCAAATTCAGTCACGGCCCATCAACTTGGCTCAGGTCTATCTGGTCTAGGTATTGGTGCCCTTAGCTTTGATTGGTCGGGCATATCAGCATATCTGTATAGCCCACTCATGTCCCCATTTTTCGCATCAGTGAACGTCTTTGTGGGGTTTGTTATTGTGCTTTATATTGTCACACCCGCAACATATTGGGGTAATATCTATAATGCAAAAACTTTCCCCATTTTTTCAAGCCAACTGTTCCAAACCAATGGTCAAGAATATGACATCACATCCGTTGTTGACTCCAAATTTGAGTTAAACTTGACTGCATATGAAGAAGTTGGCCCTATTCATTTGTCAACCTTCTTTGCCATCACTTATGGATTTGGCTTTGCTAGTATTGCTGCTACTATCTCACATGTTGCCCTCTTTTATGGAAAGTAAGTTTCTATATCTCTCCCCTTTCAATGGATGCTAGAGACATGTCTAATATGTCACATGTGAATGCCTTTCCTAAGCATCATTTCTTTGGGCTCTTAGTTACAATTGCTGAACTAGGAAGTGCTTTCTCTCTCTGTGCACCATCCTACTTACAAGAGTTTACCCTTAAAACCTAAACCCTAAACCCTTAGCAAGGTTATGATTGCAAAATTTCTTTAATTTTAACTCTATGTAATAGTAGGCACCCAAGTTTAATTTTACCTCCCTTTGTTGATATTCTTGGCAAGAGTCTCATCAATATCAGTTCTCAACACTATAAACATTAAGAATTGGTTCACCCACAACTTGTATGTGAGTCTCTATAACATCCAAAAATAGTGTGTTTCGTTATTTTTCCCAGTGTGAGGAATATTGGACAATATTAAATAAGGAATTAATTAAAAGCCACCACATGACTAGTAATTACGACTGGTGAATCAAAATCAATCATATTTCTTTATTTAATGTTTTGTAAAGCTTTGTATCTTGTGCATATTTACAATTCAAATTCAATTTCAGGGCCCTTAAAGCAATAACTTCATCCAAATTATTGTTCACAAGACAGTATATATGGCAAATGGCACTTGAATTTTGAAAAATGGGGGTTGTACAACTCTAACTATTATCTTTTAATGTATTTTTTGCATTCTTAAGTAAGGAATTCCTTTAAGTTCTCAGCATGTGAAAAAGTGAGAAAAACAATTAGAGACAGAGAACAGATGACCTTTTGGCAACTCTAATGGAGAGCCTCTTTGGCTTGTGGCTACTTCTGTTCCATGCGAATGCTGAGCAGGGAAATATGGCTGCGTACTCGGACGGCACTGAAGAGCAATGAAGTTGACGTGCATACTCGGCTGATGCGACGCTACCCAGACATTCCCAACTGGTGGTTTCTCATTCTTATGGTCCTTGGCATTGCTGTTTCTATAGCAACTGTTGAAGGCTACAAGTCTCAGCTCCAGTTGCCATGGTGGGGAATATTATTGGCCTGTGCCCTTGCCTCCTTTTTCACTCTCCCTGTTGGAGTCATTGCAGCCACCACCAATCAGGTAAATACATTACCAACTTGCTACAACCATTTGGGTCAGAGTGAACCAGCACCCACAACTGCACCATGCAGGATGAATGGTGTGTGGATATGAAACACTTTTTCATTGTATTCCTGGCCCTGTAGCTAACCAGAGTGGTTAATTATGCACTAACCATTCGTATGAATCCTTGCACCAAGTGTACCTGTTTGCCTACTTTTACATTGTAACCACATACATTCTGTCCAAACTTACCTATGATAATTGCCCACTTCAATAGGTAATTATCTAGGTGGTGTGAGAGGGAAGTAGGAAGGTTTACAGGATAGGTTACCAAGGTGAAACTATGGTAACTCACCACAACTTTGTGCACACCACAACTGAGTCATATCAGGCTGCTTCCAATGGATGGTGCACTGATGGGTGCTGTGTCACATAATCCCATAGGTTCATAAAACAATGATACTATAGTTGGGCTTTGAATATGTTCTTGTGAATTCAATGGTAGGTGAAGCCTAAGGCAATGGGCCAAAAACCCATGAAAATCCTTGCAGTTTTTTTTTCTCTTGAAATAACCAAAGAGGGTGGTTATGAAAATTGGGGAATGCTGGAGCTGTTATGTGGAGGTAATCTTATGCTAGGTAAGGTGCTCTCCAGTGACACTCACAAAAATCTTTCAGAATGTTACATGGTAGGTAGTTAGCACACTCCTCAACATCAAGTGAACCCAGATGCAACTTCCTGATCTCCCAGTCCAGTGAAAATTTGTCAATTACGAGTGGTTCTAATGCAAGTAGTTTTTTTGGTTATACAGGTTCCAGGTTTGAATATTATTACCGAATACATGATGGGCTACATTTTGCCAGGCCAGCCTATTGCAAATGTCTGCTTCAAAACATATGGGTACATAAGCATGACACAGGCTGTAAGCTTTTTGCAAGATTTCAAGCTTGGGCATTACATGAAAATCCCTCCCCGCTCTATGTTTATTGTCCAGGTGCCCAACTACATCTCATCAACCTTATTGCTTCTATCAATTTCATGTTCTATCTTTATACTTCTTTCATTCCTGTGTGCAAATTTTGAAAATTTCCAAGAACCTTTTTTCCTTTCCCCCACCCTGGCAATTTTCAGATGTCATCAACCCAATTTTACTCAAATTTCACTAAAAGTAAATCACTAAGGTCATTTTCTTATATTTATGAAATGCGCCTCTTGCTCAATACTACTTACTTATATGTAACAAAAAGAGTCCTAATTATGGGTAAGGACATTAGCCTTGATGTAAAAACCTCTTGTAAAAACCAAAATTGTAGTGTATTTGGAGAACGTTTACTGAGCCCAAGAACCCATGGGGCAATTCAGAAAATGAAATGCCTGCACCTATGGGCATTCCATTTTCTGAAGTGCCTCACATTGTTTTAAATTTTTTTCCATGTGATACCTGATGAGTACCTGCTGGGTATCACAGGAAACAAATTAAAAATCGTCAATGTTTATGCCATGTAATGCCCATGGCCTTGGGCAATACTGTGCACAAAAGCGTACCTGAAAATTTTGATAATAAAAAGTTCTTGACATTCAATGAATTGGGTTTATTTGTATAGGGCATTGGAGTCAGGACATTATGTCTTGGAAACCAAGGGTGGAGCCTGAGGTCTAGGGCATAATGCCCTGACTGGAGTGCCCCCCTTCTTAACAAACAAGGATATTATGTTGGAATTCCTGGTGTAATGAGATCTTGTGGTGGAATTCCCGCTACAGTGGGTTCTTACCTTAGGGGATATTAGGGCGGAATTCCCGCAACACTAAGTTCTTAGTAAGTTCTTACCTTAGGGGATCTTAAGGTGGAATTCTCACTGCAGCGGGGTCTTGCACCGGAATTCCTGCTCCTTACAAGAAACCCTCAACAGGCCTATGAGCAGGAACCCTCCCATCTGAGGTGTCCTAAAATGACAGAGGGGGGTACCTGCTTGAGATTGTTATAAGTTGAAGGAACACAGGTCTTTGGTTTTTTTTTGGGTGGAAGGAATGTACTCTTAACCAATGATACTTTGATATAATTTGAGAGGGTATTTAAAAATTATTCCCCATTGACGTAAAGTGATGTTTATCATTATAACATCATCACTCTTTTTTCCTTTTTTGGGCCCAAATTCTCCACTTCTAGGTGTATGGGTATGTAAGCCAAGTGGGTAATGAGTTTTTTTCTGTTTTGAATGTGAAAAAATTCCTACGAACACCCAGAAAATGTACTGTAAGTAAAGAGTGAATTTGTTGGGGGTTCAGATTGTTGGGACATTAGTAGCGGCGGTGGTAAACATGGGAGTGGCATGGTGGCTCCTCACAACTATACCCAACATTTGTAACATCAATGTATTACCCACGAGTAGTCCATGGACATGCCCAAGTGATAGGGTGTTTTTTGACGCATCAGTCATTTGGGGCCTTGTGGGTCCAAAGCGCATATTTGGATCACTTGGAGAATACTCAGCCATAAATTGGTTTTTCCTTGGTGGGTTCCTAGCCCCTGTACCCATGTACCTCCTCCACAGGTGTTATCCAAAGGTGAAATTATTCACATTAGTCAATATGCCAATTTTACTTGGGGCCACTGGGATGATGCCACCAGCAACTGCAGTGAATTATACTTCATGGTTCCTCATGGCATTCATTTTCAACTATGTCATATTCAAATACCAGAAAAATTGGTGGACTCGATACAATTATGTTTTATCTGGAGCACTTGATGCAGGGCTAGCCTTCATGGGAGTCTTGTTATACCTCTCCCTTGGCCTTGAGAATATTTCCATTACATGGTGGGGTACTAATATTGATGGGTGCACATATGCCAATTGCCCTACACAACCTGGCATTAATATTACTGGATGCCCTGTGTTTTAATTGCAAAGTAGGAGAAGTTTAATCTTATTATATGTTTTGTCCTTAAATCAGAAAATCATTTGTGGAATAGTTGATAAATCATCTTTTTGTGCATATGAATCCTTATGTAATATGGAGTCTAATCTTGGTTTTCCTCCCCTATTGTGCACATGTATACATATTGTAGGATTTTTAGTGGACCTTCTTCTAGATTATATACTACAAGAATATTTTGCAAGAAATAGTGTTCATCTCTTTCACCTCAATTAGCTTCTAAGGGCATCCCAATTTCAAGATCAGAAGATTCTACTGATGTGTTTTGTGTAGAAATTAACTACACCATGAAAAACACATAAAATTATGTGGTCAAGGTCATTGTATTACCACATGCCTTTTTGTGTTTCTTTCAAACAATACCCTCAATGTATGTTGTAAAATGGTTGTAACAGTTAATAATTTTTCAACTTATCATCTTATTTGAAGACATTTTGTATGTTTGTAGTGAATTTGTTATTTCTTGAATTTTTTTCCAAATTTGATATTCAACTTTGAAACGTACATTTTTTTTTAATTGTAAAAGAAATCCATTAGCTTAAGTTTCAATCTATTTTTACAACTTAACTTTAGTTGTAACCTTGAGTGTGTTCAATTAACTTGATCTACTTTTGCATACAACATAAACGAATGGACAAAGTACAAATTAGGTGGCACAAGTAGGATTTTGTACTATTAGCTATGCAAGTTCTACTTTTGCTAATGTAGAAAAGTAGGACAAATAGATCATCACTATGGCCAACCACTAGCACACATGGGAGCAATTAACCAAGCATGCTCAAGTAGGATATTCAACTTTTGTTTATTGTTTGAAAGGATGCACAAGTAGGAAGGTGGTAGAAGGTAGGAAAAATATACTGTCAACATAGTGGTTAGCCACTTGGACACATGTCTAGACTCTAACATAAAACCAATTAACCAATTAGCCCTATAAGTAGCTTAACACAATTTGATCTACTTTTAACTACTACGTAGTTTGACATGCACAAGTAGCACAAGATCACCTTAGTAGTTAAATTGGAAACAGAGCAAAGTGGTGAACCACTTGGACAGTTTTGGCCAAGTACCCAAGTATGGTGATGGAAGCTAATTTAGACTTATCTATCATAGCTACTGATGCATAAATAACAAAGTGGCACAAAGTAAGCCTAGATGGTAGATACAATTCACATTGTTCATGTATTTGACAACTTAGATTCAATTACTAAATTCGTAAATGCATAAGTATGGACAATATATTAAATACCTCAAAACCTCTCGGAACATTATACTAAACTTGTGTTATTGGAATTCAAGGTTCTAGATACATGATCCATAATTGTAATGTTCTATCTAAGACATGTACATTGTTCATTATATTTGGTCATCTAATACATGGTTGTTAACAACAACAATGTATACCTAAAGTACTACTTGAGGAACTCTATTAATATACTCAAAGATTGGACCAAGTGAAGTTTACTATACATGTAAAATTATTCCCAAATGCATAGAAAATAATAAAATTAGGGTTTAGGGATCAATTTTTGTACTCACAATTCTCAACAAGGAAGGTTTGGACATTGCTTGTGTCATTCCTTGTGGGTCTTTCTCCTTTCTCCATTTTTGCCCTCTTTAGTTGTAGTGTGTTGACATGATTCACACCAAAACTAGTGAGCCATTCTTCCAAAAATGATTGCCTTCATGTTGGGTTTGCAAATTTATTTACTCTGCTTTCCAAGTGTGTAATTGGGTACTGGGATTTTCAATTGGTAGTGGATTGGTTGTTACTCTTGCACCCTTCAACATTAGTTGTATCTAGTGCACTAAAGTATGTGTCCAATGCTTTGTACGACCAGTTTTCAGATCGAGCATTTGATTTATGTTGACACTAATTCAAAATTTCCCTTAACATCTAGCAAATCATTTTCCCTATCCCTAAACTTTTCAAATTCCCTCTTCAAGTAAAATTCTTGGCACACCTTATCCTGTCGAGTGGTTTCTAGGTTTTGTTGACACCTTGTAACCACCATTCTTGATTGTTCCAACTTTATAAGGTTTGAACAATTTTCACACATGCACTCACAAACTACAAGTTCCTTTTGTAGTTTTTTCATTTTTGTGTCAAGCAAAGCCAAATTTTGCTCTTCATCTTCAAAGCTTTTCTTCCTATCTAACATCGTTCCATCCAATGATTACACACAAAGTTGCAAATCAGCCTTCTTACTTTCCAAAATCACTTTTTGAGGAGGGATATCCTCTTGCTCCTTTTATGCTTCTTCTAAAAACCTTCTCACCAATGCTATTTGTTTACGCAAAAAAACCTTAACTTCTCTTGATGCTTTGATGATGAGGCAATCATTGTTAGTCCCCTTTTCACTATATGTTGAAGCTTGTTTTGAAGGAAGAGAAGAATTGTTACCTATATTTAGGCTAGATGCTAGTTGTTTGGTCCTTTTCATTTGTTCTTGGTTACATTCAAAAAGCATAGCTTGCTCAATTGACTTCATGCCCTTTCTTTTCTACCAACCAACCCCTTAAGAATACACGAGGGTAATCACCATTTGTGGGTAGGTGAGCGTAGATTATTTCATACAACTTAAACAATTTTAAGCATTCTTCTCCTATCAGTTTACTACCAACTTTAGCCTTCCACCCATTACAACCCTATCTTTTCGCAAAAACTTCTTCAAGTTCATCTTGAGAGATGATTTCCAAAGTTATGTTTTGACAAGCATCCCACCCACAAGTTGATAGTGGTAATTTGCGTCCAAAATCCTGCACACTCCATTGTGCACGTCCATAAATATTATTGGCCCTCTCCAATTTTACTTTTTTTTTCTTGGTTATAGTTTTTTCAACTTTGATTGGCAACAATCTGGTTTCATGCTGAGTGTTGAAAGTCATTTCACAAATCATGAACCCTTAATTGATGACCTTTTTCAAAACAAACAAAATCTAATAATAGTTTTCAACTCCACATTCCATTCTAAACACAAGTTTGAGATCTATTAAGGTTCACCTTACAAAAAGCTCTAGCCTTTAAGCAAACCAAAAGAAATATGTTTTTGGAAAACTAAACAACATTGTTTGAGCTAATGAAAAGAAAAATAAACATCCTAGTGAATTAAAGAAGGGTTAATAACTCATTATTGCAAGGAAACCATTGATTTGCCATTAAAATATTCAATAGTTTTTACAAATGTCAACGCATTTATCAAGCTATTGTTGTTTTTTTAGCCGCCATTCCATTGCCACTCTCCAAGTTACCATCGCTTTGATGTTCTCCCAAATGTTGTCAAAATAACACTATTTCATGACATAACTTATTGTTTTGCACATAGATGTTGTTAAACACAATAGACTACCTATGCCCTATTCTTGGTCCTGATTTTAATATCCCATTTACAAAATTTGGCCATTTCAAAATTTGTGTGCAAACCTACTATCCCTCTACTTCTGAAATCCTTGCAAAATACTTTTGGTTGTACACTTTATCATTCTTGAAACCATACATAAATGGTATATTTGTGCATCCATTGTAATCACTCTACCAATTATTCACAGATTTTGAACTCGAAAAATTTCTAGGGTCTGCTAATAACACTTCATCCCTTGGATTTCTCTTTTCCTGATGTTATTGAACAACAGATGGCACTTGAAAAACATGGATATTTCCTTTCCTTGGGTGTATTTCAAATTTGATCCCTTTATTGGAGATCATTTTTTGTAACCAAGACATCTTTGTGGACCCCTTGTCCATACTTCTTTTTTCCCTCTAACTCCTACTAAAGATATTTGATGTTTTGCATGTTGTTTTTTTGTTCGCAAACTTCTTGATTCCAAAATTGCAATCATGTTTGGTGTTTTTAACACTTCTTGGTTTGCATCTTGACTTCCTTCAAGATTGGATTTCATGTTTTGACGCCTAGCTTCTTGATCCATTACCCTCTACAAACTTTGAGTCATCATCCGATTCATATTGTTTTATAAATATTAAATTTCCTTCATTTTTTGATATATTTTTCAACTTAAGTCCTTATAGCCTTTACCACTTAAACCTTTGTCTTGTGCTTCCAAAAGATTTTAGAAATCAGAATCTACAAAGAATATATATCCTTTTTTGAATTTCAAGATCTACAAGAAACAACACTCTTAATCAATCCAAACTACTCATAATAATTTTTTTTGTTCTTTTGTTTCAAAAAGAAAAAAAAATTCAAAGATGGTCGCAAAATGGTAGGCATAGATTCTATCTAGAATTGTTTTTTGCCTATTAATAAAACAAATACTCATATTTTCAATATTACTTAAAATGTTCACAATCTATGGTTTTACTCATTTTGATTTCTCTCTAAACTATTTTCATACAATTTTCTCATTACAATTATTGTATCTTTATTTCCCAAATTTTCTATTATCATTTCCTTTCCTTTGAAATGTATGGCACAACAGAAAGAAAACATATCTTCAAAGTCAAGGTGATAAGCAGTAACTAGACATTTTTCCCTTATTGTCCTTTTAAGGTTTTAAAAATTATCAAAACTATTTTTTTCTTCTCAAAAACTACATAACTTATGCAAACACTAAGAAAAGAAAAACTCAACCTTTTCAACACAATTGTGCTACCATTCATATATTGTGAATTGCTAAGCTCAATGATGAACATCCTCCAAAATCTAATGCATTAGGATCTTGATACTAAGCTCAAACTCATCTAAAAATTAAGACATCATACACAACACCTACATTGAGTGTTGTCGAAACACCCAATCACCATTACCACACCATCAAACATAACCTACAAGAAACAAATCACAAAAAAACAAAACTAATTGTCCACAATTTTGTGCCACATGTCATCTTCCACATGCTTTTGTTGTATTCTTCCATAGTAATACCATCATCAAAAGTAGTGGGAGGTGCAATACCCACACTTTTATGAAAACCTTAATCTTCAATGATATGGGAGGTGCAATACCCTTTTTTTTGGGCAAACCATTTCCTTACCCCATTTTTGTCTATAAACCTTCCTTCTTTGTGAGAGAATGAACAAAATACCTTCTACATATGCATATTCCAATTCCTCTTTTTATGTTTTTTCTTCACATAACATTGTACAAGAATTTAACTATGGTTTCTAAGTGTATTTTACCATGATGGATGTGAAAGAAAATCTTCATGATTCTTCTTTTTTGTATGTCTACAACAGATAGTTCAACTAAAGCTTCGTGTGGAGGGAGGACCTAGCAACACGACCAAGATTATGTCAACCACCACAAGGAGGGGAAGGGAGAACCTACTTGAGGTGTGTATGCAACATGATGGAGCTCCTATGGCACATGGTGCAAAAAGTCAATGGCTATGGAGATGGAGTTGGTTCAAGAAATAAAGAAGGAAAAGATAAAGGGGGAAAGGGACTAGGTTACAAGGGCATGTTTTGCACACATTTTCCCCTTCATTTATTTACATTATTTTATATGGTTGTACATGGTATGTAAAAATTGTGTAAGTGTATGTGTTTTACATGTGTTTTACACTTAACTTATTTTAAATGGCATGAAATGGCCTACTTGGTTATACACTTGCACTTACACATCCAATGTTACACTTACATTTACCCAGTTGGTATATCTTATACCATATCCACATGCAATATGTCTAAACCAAGTAATCTTTGGAAACCGCAATTTATTTTATTTGCAAAATTTTAAAAGGTGTGGACTTTCAACACTTGTAGTCAAGATTTGGATTACATGAAAGTTGTTAAATATTCTTGATATATTGTGCAACATAGTTGTGATCCCCAAATGGTCTGGTGGAACAGAAATTGTAAGCATGAAACTATGGGCCTGTTGTCACATTTGAGCCACTTGAACTTGTTGCTTTATAATTCTGCTTGGTGCAGACATCCAAAAAATAAGCCTCCTCCTGAAAAAGTCATGTGGAGTACGATTTTGTTAATCAGTTGAACAAATTCAGCAGAACATTTTGCAAAAGACCACATCACAGAGCTAATTGGTTCCTGATATATTTTGAGGTTTTGAAGGATGAATTTTTGCAAAAGGTTTCATATGTTGCTTCTACATGACCATTCTGGTCGTATGGTCGTCCCTGGACCATTCCAAAAAGAATTCAGAAATAACTACCTCATTTTCAAACCTACTTATTTCATAACTATTTTCTTTATAACTATTTCATAATTACTTCATAATTACTTTCTTTATAACCACTTCCTTTTCCTATTAACTTTCATGATAACTATCTCCCACCTTTTCTAATAACTATTTTCATTTTATAACTACCGCACTCCTTTTTCCTATCCACCAACATGGATATAAAAAAATAAAATTAACATGTGTCTTTTCATGTCTATGAAATGTATATTATTTTAAATTAAATTTGAATGTGACATAAATATATGAAGACGTAAGAAAAAATTAAAATAGTTGATCATCACTGGTAGCGCACAGCGATGCAGAGCTCAAATTGGTTTTTGATATATTTTGAGGTTTTGAAGGATGAAGTTTACAGCACATGTGATTTTGCAGTATAGCTGCAGCCATGGTTAATGAATTAACATTAAACTAAAATTTGAGGCAAAAATGCTTAATAAATTAACATTCTAGCACTTCTCTTTCTAATCTTATTAGGAGAGAAATTTTTTTACCATTTAGAATTATTCTAATCCTCATCAGCATCACATTCATAGGAGTCGGCCAATGAAGGTTGCACCGCATTGCTCTTATGGACAATAATTGAATGACCGGTAGATGAGCAAAGTAAAATTGCTTACGAATAGTGGAGAACAAGTTACAGAAATAAATTTCCTCACTCCCCATGTCCTTTGACAAACTTTATTTAGTCACTTTAACCCTAAGCATGTACACTACTAAGTTGTATGACGAATTTCACCTTGTCTTTCTATGGTCAAGATTCCTGGGATCCAAGGACCCCCTCCCTAGTTTCTATGGTCAAGATTCCTGGGATCTGAGGACCCACTCCCCAGCTCTTTCAGGGGCCCCAACAGCTCGACCCATTGGACTCCAGCTTATTACATACAATTTTGTATAGATTTTCCATGTTCAGTGCACATAGGGCTGTGCAGAATAACAGGGATGAAGAACGTGGGTCCTAAAATGGAGGATTTAAGTTTCAACTTTGACACAGAAGAGGGTTGATGGCATGTAAAGAAACCATAACACACCCACCCACAACCTTCTAATCTACTTTCAAACAAAACCAGCCATGGAATTAACAGATGGTGTAATAATTCCAAGGCTCCAGATGGCTACAAACTGAAATCTCTTCATTCAAAGAATACTTGAACCTGCACTTCCCATTACCTTGACTGTGAGCTGTTAGACCTAAAAGAGGTCAAGAAAACTGGGTGGGTAGCTCGCAGTCTGTGATGACACCACTGAAGAGGATTGCAGTTCTTTCTGAACTTTGAGGCGCTCAAAAAAGATAGGACAATCAAGAGATATGCATGCAATATGCCCCTCTGGCTCTCCATTTGCTCCACCACAGTGTCGGCATAGCTGCCCCAACCCCACCAGTCTCCACAATTTCAGTGTGAAAAACTAATATCTAGTCCAGAGCTATCCACCCCTGCCACCCACCCTTCTCCATGCCAAAATATATTTATAATATTACTAGTCCCCCAACCACACTTTTTTCAACCAGATTTTCTGATATTGAGACTGAACAACATAGATACACATTTATGAAATTGCAGAGCAATCTCCACACAAAAAGCCATGACTACCTACTGACATCATCAGCTCCTGATGGTGGGTATATATAAGTATATAACAATTTCAGGCAAAACATAATACAAAATCTGCATCCTGAGTTGCTGACCTTAAGACACTTTTGGGTTCAGAGTTAGTTTTGACTTGAGCAACTTACAGCCTCAAGGTGCTTGAACTCCTTCTCCAACTGAGCTGTCTGCGTGGTCAAAACTGTGACAACTGCTTGAGGGTTGCTAATACAGGCAGTGCAAACAAGTTGAGACCCACGCATCAACTGGCCACAAACTGTACAGTGTTGAGATAGATAGTAGTGATCAATGGTTCCCTTCTGTTGAACAGCTTCTTTGTTCCTTCTGTTGGAATTGGGCAAAAATTTGAAAGGGTTGTTTTTCGAGGTTAGCCCCACTTGTTTGGAGGTTGGTGGTCGGTATACACGGGGCAGTTCAGCAAACCAAAGCTTCAAATCAGCACCCACAAGACCAAACACTCTTTGTAAAGCGGGGATGATTTGCTTGGTGATATAGTATGTGTCATGAAGTCTTAACCCATTAGCAAGCATTGTGTGTGGATCAACCACTACATCTGACAAGCGTGCTCCAGGTTCCCCATGGACAACCACATATGGCACCCTCTCCCCATACCGAGGTTCTGCCCGTGGATCCACTGCCATTGCCTTGGAAGCTACAATTGCTGCTGGTGGAAGCACAGATGCCCGTGCACTGTAAGTGCCCAACCGGACCTCCTTGGCAAATATGAAGTCATGCAATGAAATACGGCCACTCAAAATCTTACCCCACTGTCGCTGCAAATACTGCTTCACCTGTGTCATTTGGTTCAAAAAAAAGCATGAGCCACATTCTAGATAGTCCTTGTGATCACAAATAAGACACCAAAAGTGTCACAAGCTGCTCAATGTACAAAAAGAAGACAGACACACGGAACACCTTTCAAGTGGACCAATGAACTTTCCTCCTATCAAACAATCTAAGGTGACATATACAGAGCCAATTCTGGTCACAAACTGTGTTTCTGTACATTGCCAGTGCTGATAGAAGACATTAGAATTCAAACAGTCTAAACATAAGTATACACAGCCTCAATCTAACAGGCCTACTTGTACAAGTGGTAAGACTTGCAAAGCAACCTGTGAGAGATCCTGGGTCTCAAAAAGAATCCGGAGGCTCCGCTCAAGTGTCTTGGCAACAGCTGCACAACTGTCACGGCGCACAGTCTCTATCCCTTTTGCATCGAAGATCGGTTTTAGCTGCCCGGGGCTCTCAAAGCTGTAACCAACATACCGCTTCTTGGTGAGAAGCACACAGGGATGATATACCTTCTCCATTTTGAGGGTCACAGGGGTGGGATTCATTGCTGTCACTGCTGCTGCAATCTCTTGCCCTATCTTGAAAGCATCCTCCTTTGTCCGTCCCTCCAAATGTACAAACATGCTACCCATGCACACATGTCCATACACTGACACTTCTCAGACCTCCCTCCACATACTATAGACCCTAAACCCTAAACCCTAAACCATAACAGATTGTTGGAATTGCATACTCATGCAATTCTCCATGACTATCATGATGTTTATTCTCTTGGGTCAAGATGCAGCAGATGACCTCTGGAAAACTTTGTTATTCCTCTGAAAGTCAGATCTTTGGTGACATCCTTGAGGACTTCAACAACAGCTGAGATCACAGAAGACTTCTAGCACAGTTGATACCAACACCCAATCTGTAAAAAAAATCATTTGAATGAAGAAATTCCATCAGTGTACCTGTCAGTGTCCCCATACACAACTTGGGCATTCCAGTGGGCAGTGGAGTTGACAAGGTGGATTGCCCGTTCAAGTGTGAGGCGGCCACACTGCACTATACTGTCAGCAAGCTCTGCACAGGGCATGCGGCCACTGAAGCCTGCTGCTGTATACCCATATGTCACATTTGCTATCAGCTTCAATGCAAACTGCCTTGCATTCAACACCTGCAAGAATACACAATTACATGATAGTTTTTGTGCTGTGCTCTACCAAATCTCTTCCCTGCACCTCTTTCTGGATGAAAAATGAAAAGCCTGGACATAAAGTTGACAAAAAATGGTGCTACCATATGTAAGCAGGAAACCCACTGAATGAGTAGGCTTGGAGAAGAAGATGCAATCGTTTACCCTTTGGAGCACTCTTTGTTCGGGAGACAATTTCTTCATTGCCTGCTTTACCATGATGCGTGTTGATAGAATTTCCCGCAACAATCTTGGCAGCACACCATGACAAACCTGCCTCTAGTCCCAAAATATTAGCTACCCAAGTTTGCACATGGAAACAGCAGGTAGAGGTACACTGTCTTACAGTTTTAGGGTTTAGGGTTTAGGGTTTACACTAAACCCTACACAAGAGTCAGGAAGAAAATGCAAGCTACAAATTATAATGGGTAGTGAAAAAACAGGCACTCAGTTCTCTGATAATGGGTAGTAGTTGCAGAGCAAAATTCCATCTGCCTTAAGTGATCAATTGCTCCATGTTATTACAGCTTTGCTTCTTAAATCTCTCAACTGTAGCATTCTCTCTTCCCTAAGGGCTTAGGGTGGCAAAAACACCTCTTCAATCAAATGATAAAAGCTGGGAGTGGGAGCAATTGTGTACCTCAGGGGGAGTGTACAACACACCATTGGGAGTAATGGTAAGTTGCTCTTTGAGCTCCTTCAAAAGGCCAGGTCGCAGAGCCAGATTGGTGACACCCAAGACTTTTGGGTTGTTGGGTACAATTTTGCCCAAGCAAGTTGAGAAGCACAGATTGTATGCAATGATCATGGAGGGGTAAAGGGACTGGAAGTCTAGTACCACCACTGGGCTGGTGTAAAACCTTGACTCTGGCTCCATCACCAATGGTAGACATTCCATTGCTGGTTGTGCTGCAACCTGGATTCAGAGCATCTTCAAAACAGTAAATACCCAATGCAAGTAGAGAGAATGATGCTCCTTTGCAATTCTAGATGGGAGAACTATTACCCTAAAGATCTTGAATTTTAGTGCTAAACAGATGAATAAACCAAACCTGTTGCTTGTTTGGTGAAATGAGGACAAAGTTCTGGGTATGTGCAAGCCGCAGCATCATGGATTCCACACGATACTGAGACCCTCGAGAAAACACAGAGAAGAAATCGATCCCAAAAACACGTGCCAGCTCTGCAGTTCGGTTGAGCTGCCAGTCAATTGAAAAAAAATGGCTTATGGGTATGCTTAAGTACTGCTAGACAATCCTCCAAAAATCTTATGCTGATGCTGCTAGGAGGTTTAGATGGCCACACATACATTGCCAGCTCTTTGTAAATAGTACCATCCTAAGTAGATGAAATAGCCATGTTGCACAATTTGATCATGTAGAGAGACACCTAAACCCTAAACAAGAGAGCTTTGTTACAGCGGAATTGGTATCAAAGTCTTCATTGAAGTTTTAGAATTGAACAGAATGAATGCCTGTACCAGGTCGAGTTGGTCCATAATCTCAAAGTTCAGTCTTGCCCTATCCACAAAGTATTCAATGCATCTGAATCTGCCACTGGCTGGTCCTTGACGAAACCACCTCGTAAGAGTGCACCAAGGTATTCGAGGAACCTGTCTCCTCAGCACTGCCTCTGCAACAGCTTCAAGGGTATAGATACCAAGTTTCACTTCCCCCCGCATTATACGCCAAAGGTTTAGTACTACCCGACCGCCAACAAAAATGCCACTCCCATGTGTTCGCCCCCATTCATCTTCAATGATGGGGTCATTTATGCCAACTGTTTCCAGAGGAACAACCTTTGACCCACCAAACAACGAGTTTTGAAGCTGCTGCATTCCTGAAACAGCAGCAGATCCATTGTTTGAGGCTGCTTTTGTTCTTGGTGGTATTCGAGAAAGCTGCTTCAGAATGCCAAAACCCAAATTGGCAGCTCTCTCTGCCAGCAGCCCCAGTGAAAAACCCTGAATCTCCCAGCCCACTAGCATGTCTGGGTCACACAGATGGACAAGGCGGACAAAGCAGGTGAAGAGAGCTAGTTCATCTGAGAGGTATATGACCACACAGCCTGTTAAACCATCTATGTTTCTGCACAACGAGTCCAACAAATTACTGTAAGCAGATCCATGTGCAATAGTAAGAGGTGGTGTGCAAGAAGAGAACTGCTGGTTCCTAAAGAAAAACTGAAAAACAAAAATTCCCATTGCATCCCTCTCGAACCTTTCCTGAGTATCAACAAAAAAATTCTCTTCAAGGAACAAACACGCATGTTGGGCAATGACATAATACAGTCACACCATTCAGTATTCAGTTTTCAAACAAGGAAACAAGATACCGTCCAGAAGATGTAGCAGTAGCATCAACAATCAGCACCACTGTTTGGTTTTTGAAAGATGCATGCACCTCGTCATCATGTTTTATCACAACTACTATGCACCCTATTGTGTCATAACGAGGATCTGGGCGCAAGTCACCTCGAGTCTCAGAATGCACCTGCACCCACCAACCATCCCATCAGCAAAACCACAACCATCAGAATATGGGTTTTCTCCCCCATAATTGCTACAAGTTACAGGAAAAAAGACATCATACAGAAGGAAAGCACCCTGCACAGAGTGTCTCCTTTGGTGACTCATGATCAAGCTATGAATTCCCATGCCATCATAGACACTTTCAAAATCCCTTACAGAGTTAACCAGAGTTAACCCAACCAACCTCAATGCTCATCAATGTAACCTGCTGACCAGCGCCTACACTAGCGGGGTCTCGGAACCCAGACTGGCTGAAGGGAGTCAACTGCCCTTTGGCTGGAGAAGGGGCTGTGATTTGTGACACATCACGCCATTTCTGCTGCAATTCTGTGACCCGTTTGTCTCCTGGCTCATTGGACTTCTTTTCTAAAGAAATCTCTTTGCTTGTCCCAGCTTCCTTAAACTCAGATTCCAGCAGAGAACTGGTGCCCAAATCTGAGAGTTGTGGTGGGTTATGAGCAGGTAGAAGTGGTGGTGGTGGCATCACAAGATGAGAGGAGGAGCTTCCCATAATATTCACCACTCCTGAAGACTGAACAACACACAAACATTGATCAGAGTTGTTCAAAGGCTTCAGCACATTGGGTTCTCGAGCAACAATCTCACTTGAAGACTGAGAATTTACAGGAGTGGTTTGTTGAGGAGTGACAGGATTGGAGCTCGATAGCGGGGCACTTGTTTGCATCTGTCTGACAGCACCTGGCTGAGACTGTACATGTGGATGCAAAGGAAGGAGACGGGTATAGCTTGGGTTTGCCAGAACATGTTTCTCATCATACTTGGGGGATGCAGGCCTGAAACACTCCATATCATCATCATCATCATCACCAGAACCCTTCATTGTCAAGCTTTCCTGGCTTGACTCATTACTTCTGATTCCAAGGGGAATAAGCTTGCCAGTGTTGGAATCAATGGTGAAAATGCAGTCCCCTCTAATACTGGAATGGTTTTGTGAGGTAGAGGAAACATGTGTGACATCCAAGAGCCACTGCCGCACTGTAGATGGGGATGGAGGCAGCTTGGCTGGGGTGAGTAGATAGGAAACAGAGCCATCATTTCCATAGTGACAAGGAACCCCTACTAATGATGGATCCACACCCAAATCCTCTGTGATCACAGCAACATCACCACATCTCACACCATCACCGCAACCACTATTCTTATCTTCAGATGGGAATACAAACGGAGGCAAATCTTGCACGTCCTTTGATTTCACTGCAAATGGAGAAAGGTCAAATTCACCACATTTGTTATGAAAGTCCAACTTCTGAAAGCATAACTTTTCATGCTTAGAAAATAGAGAAGAAATTTCAGAACAGGTAACATCCCCACTTCAACACCTTCCATCTTACCGTCAAATATCAAGCCTGCTGATATCATAGGCCAAGGTGGAACATCCTTTGAGTTCCCATAAAAGGCGCCCCTGTACTCCACAGGTTTCAAGCCATATTGGTCAAGGTTTGCCAAGAGAGCTGCTTTTTTTGGTGGCTCTCGATGGTACTGAACTGGGATGAGATTCTCCTCCTCCTCCTCTGTTGTGTCTATTTGTGCATTCTGTATCACCGATGGCTCACTGAAACTTACTTTTTTTCCCCCATGTTTCCTCTCAGACACATTTGGCAATGGTACAGGCTGTTGTTGCTCCAACTCATGAGGCTCTTGCTCAGGAGTGGTATAACAAGGACTCTTGTACTCTGGTATCACCACCAGATCCAGTGGAGTGGGGAGTTCAGACATCCTCAAGTCTGGAACAACTAACAAGCTTCTACCAGTGTTGATGGGCACATCTGAGACAACCCGGTTTGCTTCCAGTGAGACACTGGTTGTTTCTAAGGCAGCAAAAAGTGAGGCCTTGTGCTTCTCTTCATTACTAACAGTTGCCATTGTTGCTGTTGCAACAACAGTATTCTCCATTTCTAACTCAACATCAGTGTGTGTGTCTGGACCCCTACCAGTCCTTGGGTGCCACAGGGATTCATCCTCTGAATCCTCCTCATGACCCCTACCCAAGGACATACTGAAATCTCCCCCATCATCACCCCAGTCAAAGCTGTCGCCACTGCTTTCATCTGATATATCAGTGAAATGTATGAGTTGCTTAGATTTGTCAGAAACTTGATGCTGAGACTTGTAAGCACCACCCACAGGCCCATCACATCCAGTCTCCACCAGATGATGCAGTCTGAAGTCCAATTCTGCGGGAACTGTGAGAAGAGCACTATCTACTTTGGCACCTTGCCTCACAATAGCCATTCCATTGTTGCTGTTCTGTCCCCTGGAAGTTTCAACAGCGATATTAGAACACAGTCCCATTTGAGTTTTGTCTGTCTGCAACTTAACATCTTCCTGAACTCTTGGTTCCGATTCTGCATGAACCAGATACAAAGCACTGCTTTGCGTGCCACTCTCATCTGCAATCCTCATGTTGTCATTGCTGATCTGTCCTGCTGGAGCCTTTGATTGTCCAATTGACACTGCACCTCTTTCAACCTCATGATCAACAATTGGCAGGAGTTGTCTTCCAGAGGAGAGTGGTTGTTCTATGTCAATGCCTTCTTCTGCTGCTTCCAGCAGAACTTCCTCTTCAACATTAGGCTCTCCATCCACATGACCCACAATCAGCAGATTACTCAGAGTGACAATATGCCTTCTGCCACCATCTGGATCATTAGTGACAGGACCTAAGACTATTGTTCCCACTGGTGAAGCAAGAGCACCATTTTCTGTTCTCTCTTCCGGGGGAACCCCTGCAGATGTCTGTGTTTCCATCTCTTCTAGACTTCCAGGTGTATACAGACTTGTATCCAATTTGCCCTCATGTACCAACAACCTCTGTGATGCATGAGAGCTCCCAAGGGTGGTGTCCATAAGAGGTTTCACTGCTGCTGCTGCAGATAAGGAGTCCTTTATATCAAGCTCGGGGTTTTCAGATGTGAATATATTGGTGGCTGTCAGCCCAAGGGAGGATGCTAGGTGAAGGTCATGGTACTCCTTTGAAAAAGGATGCAGAGGAGACACTGTTTCTCCTTCTGACAATGTGATAAACTGATGTCTTTCTCTTTCTAGCACCCTACTAGCAGTAATTTTCACACATGATTGGCAACCACCTCCACAGTCCCGATGATCACCACTTTGGAGCAATCCAAATCCCCACTCTCCACAGTGTTCCTGGTTCTTGTTCACCTCTGAGTCTAACTGGATGTGTTGATATTCTCCAGAGGATTCAAAGGGCAACTGATCTTCTGATGGCCTATCCCTTAGATCTTTTCCTGAAAACTGACCTTTTGTTGGAGTTCTCTGAGCCTTATGGAGCATATGCTTCCTGGGTTGTAAATCTGCTGAATCCATACCCATGTTTACTACAGGTAGCACAGCAAATGTGGGCAGCCGCCTTCCCTCTTTCCGTACCAAATTTCTTTGATCTTGAGACAATTTCTGAGACGACTTTTGGGTACCATGGTATTTACCAAGCCCTGCTGCAGGAACTGCATGCTTTTGTGATACTTCTTCATCTGCAATAACTGCATCAGGGAATATTGTATCCGTGCACCCTCCAAATTCAGTTTTCACAAGATTCCCAGCTGCAACTTCACTGGAGTGCTCCCCTTCACTGTGACTGTCTCTGGAAGAAGGACCCCTTGATGGTGAACATTTCCTCTGATGATGAGGTTGCCTCTTACGCTGCCTCCTCATCAGAGAACGCAATGACACTTCCTTCCCTGTTTGTACCTCCTTCGATTTTTCCCTGTACTCTTGTGAAATCACAGGTCCTGAAGCATCAGTACGACTTACCTCCACCTTGTCATGCTGTGGGAAATGTGAGCTGCTCTCACATGGACATCTGACAGCTTGGTGAGGAATGGTTCTCTCTGTCCTTGATACTTGTCTTTCATTCTTGCATCCCAAAGGTACAAATGTGATGGGTAGTGATCCCCATGCAGACTGAACTCTCCTCTGTGCTTCTCGTCCATGGATATTGCACCCTTCTTCCTTGCCAACATGACAAGGACTGTCTTTCACACAATTTCGCAATCTTTTCCGTATTGGAGAAGAGGCAGATTCTGCTACATCATCATCACCTGCACCATCGATTTGAGGAATTTGGAAAGAAGATTCAGGCACTTGATTACTGAATTGTTCTCGGGCTGTACCTATCCTTCCAATGCCCTCATTGTTCTCTAAGACAGCTTCAAAGAGGTCCTCCACATTTTCTTCAGTGTCACTCTCATCATCATCATCAACACACTCAAGGATAGCTTGACATTCTTGGTGTGTCTCAGTTTCATACTCAGATATTGCTTGCAACATAGCTGCCTCCATGCCTGCTGATCCCCACACCTGACTCAATTCATAAGCTTCATGACCTTGCTCATCTTTGCTACAGCTATCATCCCCATCACGATCATCTAGGGAAGCACCCATCCATCTAAGGAGCTCTGCCACCTCTTCCTGCTCCCTCAATACAACACAATCAGTGAGAACAAAATTGCATATTCAGGTCTGTGAGAAGTCCTGCACCCCATCAACAGCATCAGATATTGCAACAACAGCAAACCCTCAATGGTAGTAGACCTTGACTTGAATTCCCCAGTTGTGTATTAATCAAGACTGTTCTGCTGTACCTGAGAGGTCAGGTCCTGTTGTGTGAGTGAAGTGCGAACAATTTGCTCATTAAGAAGCTCAGCATCAACAGCTTCCACAGCAACCATAGTCTCTGAGAAATGTTCCATCTCATTTGATCCTCCGGGTTGCCTCACACTATTGGCTGCCTGGGTGGATTCCAGTAACATCTCCTGTGTCTTACCCACAGAATTCTGCAAACTGTCCACTTCTGCCTGAGAAAGCATCTCATTCCCTTGAATCATTTGAGACAGTGAAGCCCGCAATGCTTGCTCAAGAGCAGATGGTGAGGATATAACTCGCTCTGCTGATGGCTGCAAAACTGCAGTTGCTGATGCAGGTCCATCTTCTCCACTCCTCACACGCTCCTCCTGCGCCACATTTTGTCCCCTTAATGTCCCATTCACATATATGATATCAATCATCAAGGCACAAGCAATGTGGCTAGGACCCAAAGGCAAGCCATGAGGCTTCTTACCTCCCACATGGGTGTTAAGGACTGAACCATTTTGATTGCAGATCCAGCCTGCTGCAACGGCATGAATAGCAGCTCATGCCGATTCAAAATTTCTACAAAGTCAAACCATCAGATTTACACATCAGTTAAACAAAATTTTGCCCTCTAAGCATTTCCCTAAACCCTACACCCTAAACCTATTTGAACAAGCAACCAAGCAACAGGATTCTGAGCCTGGTCAGATTCTTAAGGTCAACCAGGTCAAGACATCATCAGTGTCTGAGAGTTTTATGGTCAGCTTAGTCATGACACCTTCTACTGATGCATCAGCTTCAAGTGCACAGGTGCTGTGCCTGGCAAACAGTCCTCCACTCCCATAATGACCAGGCCACTGCCAATGGGAAGGTACAGTGGCCCCCACCCAAACTTGTGCCTGGCTGGTGCCATTTGCTCCTGCAGCCCATTTTTCATTACTCAATGGAGGTGTCACTGTTTCCATGACAGCAGCACGAGGTGCCATCAGGACATCCCGAGGAGATGATGATGCATGTGGTGCTTCAGGTGTTGAGATACTGGTCTGGCTAGCAAACTCAGTCTTCAGCTGCTTGAGCACATGGGCAATGTCAATCAGGCTTTCTGGCAAAGGGTGTCGGAACTTCAGGACTGAAAGATGAATGTGACTCATTCCTGACAAATTCTGGTCAATCTGCATACAAAACAATTATATCATTCTGTTGAAAACTTGACACCATGGATTTGAAGAATTTGGGAGTATTCAGCAAACAGGTTGACAACTCTCTCCGGTTGACAACAATCTAATCCCGGAGAAGAAGGCAAACTCAGGGAGCTTTAGGAGCCTAAAGACCATCAGACAATTGCATAACCAGGGCATAACCTCAATCTGTAAGATGCACATGGTGTTAAGTACCCTATCATCATCAATAACGCAGAAATAGATTGTCTCGGACAACTACGGATTGGTTTGAAAAGGTGTACCAAAAGCTGTAGCAGATATGGAACATGTGCTTCATGGGGCTGAAACTTGCGGTTCATTATGCCTCCACCCTGCCAATCCATGCCAAATCCATCAGCTCCAAAGACTTTTTGTATTGTGAACCACAATTGAAGCACAGAACATTGAAGAACATTTTGATGGAGAAGAATAGCATACCATTAACATTGCGCCAATGCGAGACACATCCTGGGGATGGTACCTGTGTAGTGGTTAAAGAAGAGCTCTGGCAACAAGAGTCCTTGATTTTCTTTGCACAGAGGAAAAGCTTAACTATTGCAGAGAGGAGGGTGAGGAGGAGGCAACCTGTGATTTAGGGTTTGGAGTTGAGGACTGGAAAGCGTTACAGTTACAGATTCAACAAAATTGGATGGAAGGAGGGCAATGAAGAGGATACAAAACAATCTTGATGAAGAGCTGCTCAGCTGGGTGGTAACCATAGTACTTGCGTGCACGCACCAGGCTACAGCTATGCACATGTTGCTTCTTTGCCGCCATGTTGTTTGTTAGCTGCACATTCATGAGTCATCAAATAGAGTCATTTCATTCAATTTATACAGAGAAATTGTATCTACTGATCATCTCAAGCAACAACAATGAAATTTTCTTTTAGGTCATGGCACAGATTACCCTAACCTTCATTGCTTTCTCAACTGCAGATGCCAGACAGCGCACATACGCCAGTGCTGAAATTTCAACCATAGCAGTAAGATCCACACCAATATCAACAAGGTATATTGTTCTGCCGTCAAGTTTAATTCTGAGATTACCCACTAATTATGATAAATTTATATTGGTTTCAAACAGGGTCTTGCATGTGTTACAGCAGTCAATTGAGAACCTAACCCTAACAATTTTAGCTGGTAAAACTCATACCTTCTTTGATGTCTTGTGGGAGGTCTTCATCATATGGCACATAAAAATATGGGAACACCTGTACAATACTTGGTTTAAAATGAACTTCATCTTCCAAACAGGATTTGCAACATCAATTAGATTTCAGTTACCAGAGCATACAATAATAACATCCCATTACTGAGGATTACAAATAACTTATTAAATGACAAAATTACCTGGTGCAAATGTAAGCATGCCTTCTGGCCTGCTGGTGTGGACCCATAAATGCGAACCACTGGCACCTCATTCACAGCACATCCTGCAGAGAAAAACATGTTATAGCTCCGTTGGAAACCCTCATCAACACTTAACAAAAGACAAGCTATAAGGGTCATATGGCAAGGAGTAGTAGTGAAAGAGAAATCCTAGCTAGGATAAAGCTGGCTGGATTAGAATTCGCTACAAGAGATCTTTTCACGTTCCTCCTGGCTGGCAGTGGATTGGTAAAAGCATTGGTCTCACCTTGAAATTGAGAGTAGCACACATCCATGTCCGGCAGGGGAGGAGCCATGTAGTAGTCCAGACTCACAATCCGCATGCTAAACATGGGTCCTCCTCCTTTCTTCCCTTTACCTATTGATAAGCCGCCAACACCTTCTTCTTCATCATCATGATGCCTTGCCCCTGCTGCCATCATGATTTGCTCACTCTCTAGTTCTCCCCAACATACTTACCTACCTGTGCTGCACAAACAAAAGCTCTTCAACAAAACCTGCCGAAAGCCACATAAACCCTAATCCCAGTTTGAGGTTTTAGAGCTCACGTGTGCAACTGGCAATCAATAGAGCTAGACCGCTTTGGTAATCAGTAATCGCTGTGGAAATCAATGTCTCTGATGATCTTAAATTTTAATACAGCACTCGGAGTGATTTCCTATTGTATTCAGAGAGCACCTGATATCAATATCAGAAAGAAAAACCCTGCATAATAAAATCAAGGATGGGAACCCATACATCAAAAATACAAGGCAAATGAGAGCACAAGTAGACACAATCCAAAAAAAAAACAAAAGCCAACAATCAATGAAAAATAAGGAAAAGAAAATCCTACGCAAATATGACCCAACGTTACAAAATGACGATCAGTGATTAGAAAGAAGACTTAAGACGAAAAAGTTATTGTCTACCACAAATCGGCTAGTGACAAAGGTGCACTAGCTATGATGTGTTGAAGAGATGAGGAACCCCAATCAAATGCAGCAACCCGCTAAAAAATCGTTATGACTTACACATGCTACAAGGCTTTGGACACAAATTGTTGATGGTGGGAAATGAACATCATGGGGACTAAAGAAAGTTGTTGATGATGCACGATAATGGCCTATGTACAAGCGATCAAAATAGAATCAAAACTAAAAATAAAGACACCCATACATCTCAATAACAAGGGGAATGAAGTCATTGCTTGGTGCTTGTTTGGCGTAGGATCGTGTCTTTTCTTGAATAGAAATTGTCATTGCATGTGTTGTCATCATCAATGCTTGCTACACCATATTTGTGCGAATCAGGTTATAAATGACAATGTCCATCAAAGTACGAACCCATCTCTAGTAATAAGAATATCCATTCATCGTCAAATGTGGTGAGGGAAAAGGTGGGATACCTCCTTCTGAACATGTGCTCCACTTTCCAAAGCAATAGTTGCAACAGTATCATAAAATGTGTCATAGGTTATTGTACATTCATTCCCACAAGGGCACTGTAGGAAATAAGTATTTAAATTGTCAATGGTATGACCACACTAACAATGTGAAAGGTGCACAACTATAGGATGTGGTAAGCCAAGATGAATACGTAATGTTGTAAGAAAATGGGTTGATGATAAACGGAATGCTAGTGTAGTAAGACGAATTAATAGCTAAGCATCTACCCTTGGACCCTTCACATGAATAAAGACGTGCTTGTGTAATATCCGAAGGAGCATTCACTAGAAGGGAAACAAATTCCTATTTGTGTAAGCGATTCACCAAACTAGTGCACCCAAAATACGAAAACCTAAATCGAAAGTAAGAAACCCAAGAAGAAGTGATATAAAGTGGTCCAACCCTTAACAAGACCAAGCTACACATTTTGCTGGCTACACTAAAAGACCTAATGTTGATAACTCTTTTTACAATCATAAAAACGCAAGAACCACATTTAATGCGGAACCTATTATATGTGTATCATCCACAAAGGAAGGAAAAACACAAATAGGGTGGGCTACCACTATAAAGCAAAGAGAGTGAAAGTGAACTAGAGCAAACAACACTCCTCCTAATGGGTCCCCTTGTCGTGTACCTAACTTCAACAAAATGACTATGAAATCCCCATGTTAAGAAGTTTGGGAAAAATACAATGGGCATGGGCGTGTGTAGAATCATCGAACAAATGGGAAGAGCTGATCCAAAGAACCGGACAGAGACCATAACTCCTAAAAAATGGCTAACCGTGACATTGATTTGGAGGCATTATGAACATCCACCTATAGCAGCACCCAATTTGGGTGAAATTTTAACATTGCTTGAACATTGTGAACCATTATCTCACATTCGCCATGAGTCATTACACCAAATTGATGAGGACTAAAATGCTCTGCAAGAATATCGTTAAATTGAATGGTTAGAGTACAAGCAACTAAACAATAAGTCACCTCACTAATTGTGATGGGACATATGTCTTTAAACAATTTCTTCAACACTAAAAATCAAGATGCAGAAAGCAAATGTGATACTGAAGGTGGAACATGACCTTGAACAATGTGCCCACATACCTCAAAGAAGAAGTCGAAGCCACTCGTAACATCATATGGGACAAAACAGTCTCGTAGAAATTCATACACCATACCCAAAGGGCCACTGGAAAAAAACGTGGTGAATGAACCAAAGCAGAAATAAAATGCTTCTTGATTTAAAATAACCTTCATCTCAGGATGGAAGTCATCAACAAAAGGGGGGAAATCAACCTCAATGAATGGATGGAAAAAACGAAGGACTCATGTGGTCTCATTAAATGGGGTTGTAGGTGTGTTTGGAATTAATGCATGTATTGCTTGAGCATATTCCCCTACATGAACAAAAGCCCATGCGCGATGTAATCATGCTAATGGAGGTGGGGTAGGATTTGGAGTCAATTCCAAATGTCTGCAAGAGGCTAAAACGAATGCTCTAATCATGTGCTCTTGCTATAATGCTTCCTAGTCACCAACCATGTATCAATGTAAACAAACGCAAATCTCTTGGTGGCCTTTTTCACCACCCTGTGGAGGAAAGGACAAACACCAAGAAAGGAATGATAAAAAAACATGCCATGTTATAACATTGGAAGGATTAGATGTGAATTGAAACAAAAGGATATACAAAGTTCTTTGGATATTAATTCAAAGTGCATATGGGATATGATGGTAAGAACGAGGATGTGGTAAACCCAAATGGAAAACATCAATGATGTTTATGGATGTAATCCATGTCCATGCTAAAGGGGGAGGAAAACATGGCAAAGTTAGGGGCAACACTCCCCCTAAAACAAATGATTATTTATGAACAATGCATGAAAGTTGGTGTCATGTTAACCCCCCCTACATTGAACAAATGACCGCAAAAGGGATAAGGAGCATGAGGTCACAGAGGAGAGGATCACATGATGAATATGGGAGAAACTCTTAATGGGTGTGGTGAGAGAGACGAAAAGGGGGTCGAAAGGACCTAAAAAGGGTGAGGGACTAGCCGAGGTAAACTAGGAGGGATGGGAATGATGGGCGGATGGATGGAAGTTGGAACACATCTGGGCATAGGGGAAAAAATTTTAATTACCTTTCCATCAAATGCCTAATAGGATAGCTAGGATAGCTGGGATGCTCAATGACACTTCAAAGATGGATAACTTGTAAGGTTTGCCATGTTTATCCCCGACCTAACATATTTGGTCTAAAACTAAGACCCTAAACCTCAATTTCAAAAACCCCCTTAATCCCCTTTAAACCCTAAAACTATTATTCCAAAAGAGGTGTATTTACAAACAAAGCGAAAAAATGAAAAAGAAGACACATGGTAACAAACTCACGAAAACCCAAAGAATGGGTGGGAATGACAAGTGGACCCAACTATGGATTCGCCACGGCTTGTGTGCTACTACTCAAAGGCCCTATTCAACTACCCTGTTCACTTTGCCTCACCATGTCTACCCAACCTTGCATTACCCTAAACACTAGTACTATTAGTAGTACTAGCACTATTCCTACACTTTCAAACCCTAATAACTCCATTCACTATTATTTTATCAATTGATGTTACCCTCCTCTCAAACCTTATCCCAAAAGCCTATCTTCTTCTGTTACTCAACAATTCATGTGGAGCTTGGAACACACTACTTTCGTTAGCCAACTTAGCAACAAGGGAAAAGGCATGGATTCCATCAATTTGAAGCCCGTTTGCCAAAACTGCATACACCAATGACATTAGACAAAACTTTGATATCCATGAATGAATCACCTAAAAAAAGGAGGGATCTTACACCTATTTATTGGTGTAAAGGTTAAGCCATAATAAACTAGGACCCACCAATGCACTATGAAGGATGGATGGTAAGTGGTCAAAAAATAGTTTTTTGTTGGGTTCTAGTTCCCTAATTAAGCATGGTTATTAGTTCAAATTTTTTTTAACCACCTACCTATTGTGGGTTGTTAGTAGGTAGTTGTTAGTAGGTAGGTAGTAAAACCAACCTTACCTATGTATAAGTTCCATTTATTTACCTAATAATTACTTTTTTTTTTACCTATCTATCTATATATGAAACCTTCTTACATAATTGGTTACCGAGGTGAAACCAAATATTAATTTAGTTGAAGTTCATTCACAACTAAGTAATAATTGGCATCCAATGGATGGTGCATTGTTGGGTGTTAATTCAGTGTGGCCGTGAATGCAAGTTTAGTTTTAATTGGAAAATATTAAAATAACACATCAAAATAACATTATTTTCACACAATCATGAATAAGGTTTTTTTTCAATTTTGTGATGTAATCACATTGGTAATCATTCACAAAACTTGTAGCCAAATTTGATTACAAACTATAGAGGATGATAGATTTTTTTTTAATCTAATAATCTTTACAATTTGTTCAAACTTACATCACAAATTTCATGGGCCACAATTTAACAATAACAATCATGCAAAATCTATTTTTCGCTCGAAGGACATTTAGTGTAAAGCTTAGGATTTATGAATGTCAAACAACCATTTTTAAGGGGGGTATTAAATAATTGTTCAACTTATTTTTTATCACCTTATTATTATAAATTTCTAATATAGACATATTAAAACCACCTTATATTAATTATAATGCATTATTTCAAAATTACATACCCTATATTATAATTGAATTGATTATTTAAATAAAATTTACCTTATTTTTTTAACTAATTAACTTCTAATTTTTACCCAACAACTAATATATTATACCCTACATTTTTATTCATTTTTTTTTTTTTTTTTTTCTATTTTCTCCCTAAACTTTTCTTTATTTTTTTTTGAATTAATATGAATGTAATTCTTTTTCTTT
>Ga0116231_10002098_pt1 | contig 41655 bp, 27 predicted proteins | sample S1TSphgellanicum_2_FD_89695 | JGI IMG/M metagenome (GOLD analysis project Ga0116231, IMG submission 89695) | Host-associated microbial communities from peat moss isolated from Minnesota, USA - S1T2_Fd - Sphagnum magellanicum MG | ecosystem: Host-associated > Plants > Peat moss > Unclassified... | reverse complement strand
AGTCCCTAACATGTTTTTATATATTATCCATATGAATATGGTTTTAAATTGTAAAATTTCATAATTGTATCTTTGACTATTACAATTTCACTCACTTATGAAACCTTTTAAAATTAGGTGAAAACCCATATTGAAAAATATTATTGTTATTTGGTATGGTGAAATCACTTTGGAAATCCTTTTTAAAAAAACCAATAAAGTCCATAAAAATAAAGGGTGAAAGCATGATCAATTAAACACTCCATGATCCTTGTTTGCATAAATGGAAAGTAGCCATAAAATACACTTTCATATAGTAAACTTTAAAATATTATTTATTCCAATGATCAACATGGGCATGTTCTTTGATTTTGTACCAATGATATAAAAAAATTGCATGTTTAATTTCCATTCAAGTAGATTTTTCAAAATTGCAAGTAGGTTTTTTTCTATTTTTGAGCATTTGTTTCATAGAAAGTAGGCTTAAAGTAGGAGAAATATTGGATTTTTCTACTTTCTTAAATATTACTGCATCAAAATGTATTTATGTGCATTCAACTTTTACTTGATAAGTAATAAAATATCAAACTTTCTAATGTAAAAGTATTTTTGAACACATTTTGGCCAATATGTTTCAAAAATATTTTTCACCTACTTTTATTTATGAAAGTTTTTCAAACTTTGTATACAATAAATTATAAACCCACTATTGAGCAACATGATGTTTGATAATGATTGAAAACATTTTGATTATACTTTCTTGCATTTATGTGTAAAAATATGATTACATGAATGTATATCTACTTTTTGTGTCTAATTGATCATGTTTTCACCCTAAAGCCCCACTTAGATATCTCAATTATGTACCCATTATGCATCGAAATTTTGACAAACATAAAAAAAATCATTTCAAAAAGACTTTTTAAAATAAAAATCCAATTTTAACCCTTCAAAAGTTGATATCTATCATGTGGTTAAGGTTTTTCAAAAAATGATTTCACACTTTATCATTTCATTCTTCGACCCATTCTTAATCCCTATAAACAATTTGGAATGAAATTCAATATGAATTTTTTAATTTCTTAACAATCCAACCAATTGACTAGTCCATATTTTTTATTTCAAAAGTCCACTATTGATAATGAATGCATTATTTTCAAAAACTAATTGTGCAAATGTCTCCATAATCAAGTTGTTGAAATTTAGAATGAATCATCATTTAATATATTTAAGGTTAAATTATTCACCACAAGCATTTGAACACAAAACACTTTATAGAAATTGCTTTTGTGACACCAAAAGTGAGTCACCATAACTTGCATTCATCCTACCATCAAAATTGTGGTGAAACCAATTTGGGAGAATTGGTAATTATTAGCCAATATCACACCCTTACTTTGATCAGTTTCAAGAAGTGTATAATATGGAGTGGTAATCAAATATAAATGTTTATAGTGGAGGTGGGTGTTGAAATAAGTGTTCAAATGAATGTATGGCCAAATTTGTTGAATGAACTACTTTGGATGTTGGTTTAACACCATTTCAATTCAAATTTCTTCCTAGGGTTTGGTAGTTTCTCTCATTATCTTGAACCCATCCTTGGGGGGACACTAGTAAAAAAAGTAGAAAATACGCGAGTAAAAAAATAGGGTGCAATATATTTGGGTTGGGTAAAAATAATAAGTTAATTAGTTATAAAAAGATACATTTTATTTAAAAATCAATTCAATTATAATATAGGGTATGTAATAATCTGAAATAATAAATTATAATTAATATAAGGTGACTTTAATATGTATATATAAAAAAATTACATAATAATAAGGTGATAAAAAATAGATTAGACAATTATTTAATACCCCTTAAAAATGGTTGTTTGATGTAAGTAGATCCCAAGCTTTACACTAAATGTCCCTTCGAAGAACCGATATATTTATCATTTAGAAAAACCATGTATATATATATAAATAAATAAGGATGAAAATTCATCCACAAAAATACAAGGCATGTCAAAGCAAATGTAAACACACAAAAAAAAAACTAAAACAATTGGAGAACCCATATATTTACCATTTTAAAAAACCATGTATATATATATAAACAAGGATGGAAATCCATCCACAAAAAATACAAGGCATGTCAAAGCAAATGTAAACACACAAAAAAAAAACCAAAACAATCAAAACAGTTGTAATGAAGTAGAAAACCCAATGCTAAAAAGACATCCTCTACCACAAATTAATTAGTGATGGAAATGCATTAGCTACTATGTGTTGAAGAGATGAAGAATTGTGACTAAACGTGGCAACTCGTTAAAAAATCGTAATGGCTTGCACACACTAGAAGGCTATTAACACTTATTGCTTATAATAATATATAATCATCTAAGGTACCCAAAAAAACCTTGTAAGAAAATGGGCGGAGGATAACAAAATGAAGGGGTGTTAGGATGACCTAATAATCAAGCCCTTGTTGTGTGCGTAGGAGTGAAGACATGTTCGCATAACATTCAAAGGAGCATCTGCTAGAAGCGAAGTAAATTCCTGCTCATGTAGTTATTCCATCAAAGAAAACTACATTTGAAAATATGATTGGACTAGTAAACTTTTGAAAGACAAGACATGTGATCAAACAATTTCAAATAATTATGGACGAGTATCCCATAGTGCGACTTAGAAGGGATAAGTACCAGTTTCTACATGTGCCACTGCATCAAGAAGAGTAAAGTGATCATCTTGTTGGAAATGAAAGACTAATGTAAAAATGATCAAAGCCTAACATCCTAAAAATGCGGGGGCAACACGTTCAACCACTAAGGAAAGGCCTAGCCCCCCTGAGAAAATAGGAAAAGTGATTCAACAACAAGCCAAATGGCTAATTATGGTGCCAAAGGATCTTGATCCTAATAACTTTCTAACATAACTATGATATAAACATCAAACTCGGTATAATGTTGCAAGATACCTAGTGATGGAAATACAGTACATTGTAAATAATTTAGTCGTTGGGCATAACAAAGTGAAAACATCACAAAAGTTGCTTGAAAAATTGTGAGCATAAGAAGGTTAATGATCATGTAAGGTCTTTTTGGAACACCTCCAATATGAAGGACTCCACAAATGGCAAAGAACACACTAGAACACCTAGAATATGAAGACCGAATTTAGGTGTAAGAAAACCTGGAGGAAGTGATATAAATTGGTGTAACCCCTGTGGCTACTAGGCTACACATTTCATTAGTTGCACTGAAAGTTTTAATGTTCTAAATTCCTCCTATAATTGCAAAAAAAAGGTAACACATCTGAGACAAGACTAGCTATGTGCATATCATGTGCCAACGAAGGAAAAACACAAGTCTAAAGGTGGGCTATTGCAATAGGATGGAGAACGCGAATATGATTAGCTAGTGAAAACAACATTCCTCCCAAAGGATCCCCTTATCGTGTACAAGACTTGGACGAAATGACAATGAGATCTTCTTGCTTAGAAGCCTTCGATAAATATAGTGGAAATGAACATGCATAAAACCGATAAACAAAAGGGAAAAGTTGATCCAAGGTGTTGGTAAAAGACTATAACTTTTGAAAAATGACTATTTGAGATATTGAATTAAATGTCTTTCAAACATCCACTTGTAATACCACCCATTCCGGATGCAGATCCAACATGACTCTAACCCCATGAACAATTATATCACATTTGCTTGTCGTGGCCACCCCAAATTGGTGTGAATTAAAATGTTTTGCAAATATATCCTTGAATTGAATAGCTAGTGTGCATACGACCAATTGATAAATCACCTCTCCAAGTATGATGGGTCAAACGTTTTCGACTTGTTTTTCCAAAGCCAATAGTCGTGATGCAACAAGAAAGCATGATCCTGATGGAGGAACATGACCATGAACGATGTGCCCGCATATCTCAAAAAAATAAATCAAAGTCATTAGCAAAGTCGTTAAGGACAATGCAATCCCATAAAAGCTCATCACCATATCTGAAGAACTATCAAACGAAAGATGTAGAAAATGTGTTAAAACATAAATAAATGCCTTTCTATCCAAAATAAAATTCATCTTTGGATGAAAGATGTTGACAAAAGGGAGAAATCAATCTTAACCAATCGATGAAAATGTTGACGAAAAAGAGAGATCAATCTTAACCAATGGATGAAGATGATGAACGACCACAATGATCCCAGCTAATGGGGTTGCAGGAGTGCTAAGGCCAATGCACACACAGCTCGAGCATACTTCTATGCACGACGCAATCGTAATGATGGAGGTGAAGTAAGATCTGATACCAAAGAGGTCTGCTGATGGTGAGCTATACTGGCATGTTCACTTCCCAAATAGTTCAGTCAGCAACCTGAGGTGGAAGTTACAGGTAGCAGTGAGATTACCGGTGGCTGATTCAAGTATGCACAGCGGCAGTATGCACTTTGGTAGTGTTTCTATTAAGGGTTTGTGGGTCGTAGGGTTTTAGGGGGGTTTTGGGACTTTTTGGTTTCGTGCTTGTTTTGTGTGTTTTGAGATCCAAGGACGATGGAAATGGGTATCTGCGGGCTTGACTTCTTGTTGCTCTTGTAATTCTTTGTTGGGTATATCTTGACCCCATCTCTCTGTGTGTCTCATTCTTCCTTGCAGAAGGTTGCTTGAAATGGGCGTATGGTTTTTGATTGGTTGTTGTACTTGAGAAGGTTTTGTCGGAATTGATTGTTTGGTTTGGTTTGGTGAGCGAGGGAGGGGGAGAAGAAGAAGAAGAAGAAGAAGAAGAAACGAAGCAGCAGCAGAAGAGGAGTGATGGATTTTGATGCTCGGAAACGATCAGTGATGGAAGGATTAGCGTCGGACGAGAAGGACAAGTCGCGAAAGGGAGGAGTGGATGCACCCATTGCTGCTCTGATCACGCGTATCAACTCCCATCCTCTATTTTTCACCACGAGTTCGTGCTCAGGCCGAGTTTCTATCTTCTCTGAAGCTTCGAGCTTGAGGACTGTGGGGTCGACACAGGCACAGGAAGATGTCACGGCAACCAACTTGTGCACTCCAGAGACGAATATCGAAGAAGATGGCAACCAAAAGACGGATACTGACACGAGGAAGAAGAAGAAGGAGAAGAAGAAGAAAGGTGGGGACTGGGTTTATGTCACCCATGACGCAGCTATAGCAGATGAGGTACCACCAGTCCCTTAAGGGTTTAGGGTTAAGATCCCAGCAAACCTGATGGAAAGTACCGAGGTTGTCAGGTGTGATTTGTTTTGGTTTAGGGATGGTCAGATCGGCATTCTTCCTCCAGAGCACTTTGAAGGTTTTGCAGATTTGGTGTACATTGTCTGATACCTGGGTGTTTTCTTCAGTTAATCAAGGAGGTGGAAGCTTATTGCAGCAGTCCTCAGGAAGGGCTGCTGGTGTTCAGATTTGAGCCTTTCATTCTGGCACTTGAGTGTTGCACTCCAGAGGCAGCTCAGCTACTAGTCTCTTGTGCCCTCTCTTCAGGATTCAGAGAGTCAGGTATGTGAAGCCTGGCCCTAAACCCTAAACCCATGGCCACTCTGGGTGGCCATAAGGATTGGTTCCTGGGTAGATGTTTTTGAGAAGCCTCTTCATCCAGTTGTGACGAGCTTTCGTTCTTCCAACCACTGATTCTGAGGAGCCTCTTCCAGACTCCTTGATGTTTATTTCTGCATGAAGCTCTTGCATCAATGGTGGTGGTTTTGCCTGTGTTCCTGTTATTGTGGTGATTGATTCTGCTTGCTTGTTTGTTATTTCTGGAGAGAAAGAGATCTGGTGAGGACATCTCATGTTTGTTGTGGGGTGAATTGCTTCTTTGCCAATGAAAAGTATAATCCTGGTGGATGCTTGTGGCAATCAAACAGGCATCACAAGCATGGGAAGACGCAACATAGTAGGTGTTCGGTGTTCGATTCGAATGGAAGTGCCAATAGCAGAAGATGGAGAACTCCTGATTCCAGAAGAGTACTTGAGGTTTCTCACAGCTCTTGCAAATAAGAAAATGGAGGCAAATTTCCAAAGGACACAAAAATTCTTGTCCAATTTCAAGGACCAGGTGTGAGAGTTTCCAAAGCAGATCTGACCATAATTCGAAGATGATATGCTTTGAGTGACATTTGTAGCACTTGGTGTGGCTTTGTTCTTAGGGTCCTAATAATCCTCATGCATTTCTCTTGTAGGTGGAAGTTAGCAACCCACAAATTGCACCCAAGGTGCGACATGACTGTGGCATTCAAGAGCCTAAATCCCCACCATCACAATCAGACACCTGGCAAGATGAGATTTCTGCAAAGGATGGGTTTATGAAAGCAGCATCTGCATCTCAACATCATATTCAACAGCCCTGTCACCAGAGGCTAGATATCAAAAAGGATTCAACAGAAGCAAAGGAGAGGAAGAAATTTCTTTCACAGCTCAAGGGCAGGCAGATGCGTCTGTTAGCACGCATCAGTTCACTTGAGGCCCAATTGGGCATGATTCAGGAAATTGCTCCAGGTTCTGTGCCATCAACTGTGATCTTCACTGTGGAAGGGACAAAGGGTAATGGTCAAGTTGTGCTCAACAATGGCCTTGTCCATAGGCAAGTCAAAGAGGTGGCTTGTTTGGCAAACTGTAGCAGGAGAAAAGGTGATGAACTTCAAATACACAGAAGAGATTCTGTCCAACTTGTGCCCAAATTGTTGCAAGCATCAACAGGTAATGTTTGCCTTCTTACCAATCTGCTCATTTGTCTTCGATCCTTTCTGGATTCAATTGCAATAAGCAGTGTCATGGGTGAACTTACAGGATCGGGAAAATCTGACTGGTGCAGTTCAGTTGCTGCTCCGTTAGTGGTCCAGGGCGAGCTGGTCGGCCGGTTGCAACGGTGGAGTCATTCTGCTGTAGTGATGACAAGAAAGAGTGGTGAACCTTCAATCTTGATTTTTGGGGGATTTGGAGCCCAGGGTTGTCACAAACGCCTTGGTGATTTGTTGATGCTGGATCCTTTGACAGGTGTTTTGGAGGTTATTATTTCTTCTGATGCCCCAAAACCCAGAATGGCACATGTTGCAGTGACAGTAGGCCAAAACATGGTGGTCATTGGTGGAAGGCAAGATCCCAATACTTGCCTTGGAGATGTGTGTGTCTTCAACTTGGAGACTAAAACATGGAGCTTTCCACAAGTCACTGGAGCTCAGTTTCCGCCTAGGTTATTCTGCTGATCCTTCTTGTGTGTTTTTCCTTTGGCTCATGGTCTCAGTGCAACAGATCTCTTTTACATTCTCTGTGCACCCAACTATCAATGACGGACTTTGATTTGCAGCAGTCTACAGACCAGTGTCAGTACTGATTCTAGATATGCTTTTGGTGTGCCAGACATCGTCATGCAGCGACAGTTGTGGGATCGGATATATATGTATTTGGAGGAATCAATGCAGGGAGTATTTTGGGGGATCTTTACGTGTTAAATACAGATTTTTGGACATGGACAGCCATTGAATGTGAAGGTCACCGACCCTGCTCCCGGCATTCACACTCATTGGCTGCTGTAGCTCAGAAGCTTTATCTCTTTGGGGGTCGTGATGCAAAGACTGTGTATGGAGATCTGAATGTGTATTGTTTGGAGACTCATACATGGGTTGAATTGAGGACTGGGGGGCCCATGTCAACTCCTCGTTTCTCACACTCAATGACTGCTTTTGGTAAATGGTTGGTTATACTGGGTGGCTGCCCCATTGGAAAGCACAGTAGAGACATTTGCCTCTTTGATGTTACATGTTCAAGGGGGAGATTACTTCCACTTGCATTGCCATCTGGAGACTTTATGATGGTGCGGCATTCAGCCACTCTTGTAGGAACTAGCTTGGTGATTATTGGAGGTGGAGCTGTGTGTTTTGCATTTGGAACCACACTCAATTCCTCATTTTCACTGGACCTAGAGCCTTACATTGCAATCGGGGCATGTAGACAATCAAGGAAAGAGGAGGAGTCGGATGAAGCAATCCTTACTAGAATCAAGGAAACCCAGGGATGCAAGGAACAAGGGACATGGATACTGAAACTAGAAACAAAGAGTGCAAAGACTGGCAAGGATGCACTGAAGCAGATAGGCTGGTTGGATCGAACCCGAAAACCGAGAGTTTTGTGTAAGGGAGCTTATGTAGCATTTCCCATCAGAAAAGAAGCAGCTTTATTTCTAAAGCAGTCCAATCAGAAGAAAGCTTCACATCTACAGGATTCTGAAGAGCCCCAATCCAATTTAGTTACTTCTACCCAATCCAATCGGCTCTTTCTCCAGGATGTTTTAGTCAAACTTTTGGCAACTGGAGGTGAGATTGTTGAGATGGAAATGGCTTTAGACTTGAAACGCCCCATCTCACCTGCGGTAACTCTACAAACAGCTGTCTCTAATTTGTTGGAGAAGGCAGGACTGCCAATGTCTCTTGTTGAAGAAATACCAAAGAGGTTTGTTGCTCATAGCTCAAGCTTGTTATTTCTCTTGTTCTGTAGTTTGTAGCTCTTGGCTGTTATGAAAGTTCACGCAGGTGGAATCCAAGAATTGAATGTTCTGATAACTGTGGCTGAAGCTTTTTGTTCAGCTGGGAGCGGCTGGGAGACATGGCAGTGCTGCCTGCAGGCTCTCTCAGCAGCAGTAGGTGGCATACATTGGGTCAGGCATTATGGACAACTACAGCATCTGTGCTAGGTGTAACCTCCATTGCTCAGCAGGTGGGCAAGCACCTTTTTTCTGTCTTGATTGTCAATGATGATCCTCTTGGTGATCTCATACTTCATGGGTTTAGTCTGCTGCAACGACTAATGAGTGAGTACACGTGTTGTCTCTGGTGGGTATGGTAGGCACCAGTGGCATCCACGGGGACAAGGGATAGCAGGCTAAGGGTGCTGTGGGGAGAGGGTGGTTGGGTTGAGCATAAGGAGAATGGCATCCTTTATTGCTTTGATGCTACAAAGTGCATGTTTTCATCTGGAAATATATCAGAGAAACTTCGCATGGCACGCCTCAACTGTGCAGGCGAAGTCATTGTGGATCTTTTTGCAGGCATAGGTTACTATGTTTTGCCTTTCCTCCTCAAGTAAGTTGCACTCTGAGTTTTCTCTCTGTTGCAGAAAGTGACAGTGTACTCAAGCTCCCCTGCAGCCTTGTATATTACTTCCTACTATCTGTATTATCATCTCTCACACTTCTGCAGCACTGCAGTTTTCTATGGTCAGTTCATTTTCACTTTTCATGATCATTTGTACATGTGTACAGGGCAGGGGCAAGAAAAGTGTATGCATGTGAGTGGAATCCACATGCAATCACAGCACTTCGGCACAACCTACTCATCAACGGTGTGGAAAATCAGTGTATTGTGATTGAAGGAGACAACCGACTGACAGCACCTCAGGCAACTGCTGGACTCTTTGTTTTGCTTGTTAATATGTTCTCTGGCCTTGTCTCATCTCCTGCTGTTAAGAAGAAGAGCCAATTGGTTTTCAGAGTGCTTGGTTGATTGCAGTCTGATTTGCAGTAGTAAGGACATGGTATTCTTCTTGTCTGGACAATTTATGGGGTTGTTGGAAGCAGGGTGTTGCAGACAGAGTGTGCTTGGGACTTCTTCCAACAAGTGAAGGCAGCTGGAATACTGGCCTGAAGGCTCTTCGGTGAGATCTCAAAGTGCCCACATGTTCTTTTGGCCAGGTGGGGGGATGTTGGTGGTGGTTGTTTGGACACAGCACATTCTCCTCTGCATTGGATCTCAGCAGAACAGCTATGTCTGGCATTAGTATGATGATTGCATTGTTGACAGTGGAAGCTTTTTGGATTGTTCCCTGAATTCTCCAGGCCAGAAGGTGGTTTTCTTCATGTTCATAATAATGTGAAGGATGTTGAAGAGGCATCATGGATTGATTATCTTGTATCATCGCTCAAAACCATGTCTTCAGTGCTTGGTGAGTACATGTCTTACCTTTGTCATTCAAAGGAGGAAGTGGTTGCTCTTAACAAATTCACTGACAACTGATAAGCTTATTGATCTTATTGAGAATCTTAAGTAGAGACTCTGCAGTCATGTTTTGGTCCTTGATTACCCCCCCCTTTTCTCAGCATTACATACCTGTGGTGCTCCCAAATGAGACTTGACTATCCAGCATTGTTATTGTTGCTTTTGCCTTTGGGAGATCTTGCTATAGTGTGATGATATAAATTGGTCATATAAAAGATTGAAGCAGTTCAATGATTGCACATATTGCCCATATATGTAAATCTGCAGGGCAACACTGGACTATAAGAGTGGTGCATGTGGAGCGAGTGAAGTGGTATGCACCACATATCCGACATATTGTTGTGGACATACAGTGCAGCGTTACTACTACTGCTGCTGGGTAAGATTTCAACTTGGGTTTAGTAATTCCTAGATTCTCTCTTTCTAGTAGTTGTTGGTCAGCAACAACAGACAAGCCATAACAAAAAGCTAAGTACCTGGAAAACAGCAGGCAGCAGAAAGTTAGAATTAGAAAAAATAAATTCTTGATTACAATCTCAGTACCTGGAGAACATCAGGCAGCAGAAAGCTCAGAATTAGAAACAAAATGTTCTTGATTATGATTGCTACATGCAACAGACAACTACCCAAATTGGGTCTTGCTGATGATCTGCCAACAGACAATCAATCATGCATGTAATTTGTCCTCCAACACCTAAAAGCAATCAAACTGTAAAATGAGTTGTCATGGGTTTCTTCTTTCAAACAGGAGCATAGTGGGTAGCTATCAGTTGTAGGGTATTATGTACTTTCCAAGGCAAGTGTAGAAGATGACAATTCTTAGATGTCCTGGAATGGCATCAACTCTAGGTCATTTATTCCCTTCCATACAAGTAGTTATGTGCTGTAATTTTCTTGCTTGAGATACACTACCCTTTGGAAGTGTTGTGATGTGGAAACATTTCTATTCCAATTTTTTATACAAAAGAAGCATTCCATTTATTTAGTGTTTTTTCGGAGGTCATTTATGATCCTCAACATTTTAGTTGAGAATCTTGTGAGTGGAATTGGCAAGAAATGTTCCAATTCATTCATTTTTAACCAAGTATTGAATGGAATAAGGGAAATGAACCTATTCATTTCTCCCCATCTGTGTATGTGCAATAAATTCCCCATCTGTGTATGTGCAATAAATTATTGGTCTTTCACATGATAGCTTACATTGCAATGTCATATTTATGCAATTTATTGGCATTGTAGGAACTCAAAACCAGCAATTGTATATGGTGTTAATGAAAGGTGATGGTAGGCTGTTCTTAAGGCAGGGAGAGTTTTTTGTTACAAATTTTGTGTTTTTGTTGGAGTGACAGTAATGTATGTTGCAGTGGGTGTGGAGTCTACAATATTTCTAGTAAACAGAGATCTGAAACACATTCTAGCTGCAAGCTCATGAAAGTTTTCTGCATATTCAAAGGATGGGATGATTCTAGAATAGGTCTAAGCTGGGACCATACTGCAGTGGTCATCTAACCAAGCACATATTTTCTGTAAGGCAAGAGTAGTAAAGAATGTTGCAAAGGATAGCTAACATGTTCTCTATGTACCAAAAGTCTGCATGCCATGGATGATATAATACTCTTGCAGGAGACAGTTTCACGCAATTGTCCTAGATAAAAGACCTGGAGAGGAGATCAAGCACCGAACTTTGCCATTAAAACATTGTTGATGGAGTATGTTGTGGGTTTTGGAGGAAGACGGTGGCTGCTGTTCTTAAGAAAATCTGTTACAACAGCATTGTTAGCCCAAAATGTGTACCCACCACCCACACCCACAACCTCACTGGAAAAAGAATTGAACCTTCTACGGAAGCATGTCTGCTAAAAGAAAATCAAACACCAGTCTGGATGACAGCAGAAAGCTCAACACTGACCAAAACTGGTAGCTCAGCACCATCCAGATCTAAACCTTGGAGCCATCACACAGATCATCCAGCTGGATCCACAAGCAATGCATATCAGTACAAGAATATAGGAGAATGTGCATGTGTATGATTCACACATGTAGATATAGAAGGCCAAAAAACAAGCATAATCTGGTGCATTTGTTGTTATGCAGAAAAGGTCTATGACTAAGCTGCTCTACCATTTCCCTCTCCTGGAGATTCTCTACCACAAGGGAGCAGAGCCATCTAAGTATCTAGCTACACACGACAAGCTTAGCAAGCACCAAATGACACTACCAGATTAAAACCCAAGAATTCTAGCACACCCCAAAGTACTACGATGAACAAAAATGGATCTCATACAATGTAAAAAATTATTTGCTAAAAGTCAGCTTGATGGAAGCAATGAAATCACATAGATTCCTCATCAGGAAACAATGATCCATCAAGAGTAAAGAATAATGGGAATATGCTGACAAGAGTAAGAGAGGGATAAACCCATCCAGATCTAGATGGACACTTGAAGATCCTTCACCCATGGGTCAAGAGGCTTGCCAATGGAATACACAACAAAGCCAATCTTGCGAAGAGCTTCCACATTGAGCACATTGCGGCCATCGAAGATGAAAGCAGGCTTCTGCATGTTGTCGTAGATGCGTTGGTAGTCCAACTTCTTGAACTCATCCCACTCGGTGATGATGCAGATGCCATGAGCATCCTTAGTCGCCTCATACGCATCCCACACAACACTCACTTGCTTGAAAGCAGTCGGGCTCTGAGGTTGCAAATGCAAGGGATGATCCCAGTCGAACTTGTTCATGGCCAGATCCCGCTTAATCTGGTCCTCTGTCACTTGTGGATCGTAAATGCTGAGAAGAGCCTTGTCACCGAGAAGGCCATGGCACACATCGATGGCTGGGGTTTCCCTTGTATCACCGGTGTCCTTCTTGAAGGCGAATCCGAGAATGGCGATCTTCTTGCCAGAAACAGTGTTAAACATGGAGGAGACAACGCGCTTCACAAAGCGTGTCTTCTGGTAGTCGTTGATCTGCACTACTTGTTTCCAGTAGTGAGCAACCTCAGTGAGACCATTGCATTCACAAATGTACACCAAGTTCAGGATATCTTTCTGGAAGCAAGAGCCTCCGAAACCTACACTAGCGTTCAAGAATTTCGGCCCGATCCTGGAGTCCTTCCCAACGGCGTACGCAACCTCTGAGACATCAGCGCCAGTCGACTCGCAAAGAGCAGACATGGCATTGATGGAAGAGATCCTCTGCGCCAAGAATGCGTTAGCCGCAAGCTTCGAGAGCTCGGCTGACCACAAGTTGGTAGTCAGGATGCGATCCTCTGGCACCCAGTGTGCGTACACGGCCTTCAAAGCCTCAACGGCTTTCTGACCTCCAGGAGTCTCCCGGCCGCCGATCAGCACACGATCTGGCTTTGCCAAATCTTCAATCGCAGTTCCTTCCGCAAGAAACTCAGGGTTGGAAAGGATCTGGAAATTGATGCCCTTGTTGTTGTGCGTGAGGATCTTCTCGATGGCTTCTGCGGTTTTCACCGGCACGGTCGACTTCTCCACCACGATCTTGTCAGACTTGGACACATCTGCAATCATACGAGCCGCACTCTCCCAGTAAGTAAGATCAGCGGCTTTTCCAGCGCCAAGTCCCCGAGTCTTGGTCGGCGTGTTCACGGAAACAAACACAATATCCGCCTCCGCGACGTGCTTCTCCACATCTGTACTGAAAAACAGGTTCTTCTCCCTGCATGCCTTCACAACCTCGTCCAGTCCAGGCTCATAGATAGGCAGCTCGTCGCTATTCCAAGCCGCGATCCTGGGCTTCGAAATATCCACCACCACCACTTGAATGTTGGGACACTTCAAGGCGATCATCGCCATAGTTGGACCCCCGACATAGCCAGCTCCAATGCAACAAATCTTCACCATCTTTGCCAGAAACTTTCTCAGATCTCACACACAGAGCGATAACTCCCCAAAATCTTCTCAAGAACACCGCGACTCCTGCTACAAATCCAGCAAAAATAAATTAAAAAAAGGCAGATGCTCCGGCCGCAAAAGAAGCAGAGTTTCGAGTCAAGAGAAGCGCAGTGAAGGCAAAGAAAAATGAAACCAGATGCGAGATGTAAAGCTCGGAGAAACAAGACGGGTATAAGAAAGAACAGGCGCAAAGTGCGAAGGGAAGACGAAGGAGCGCAACAGCGGGGCCAGCAACGCAACGCACGCGGAAGCCAGCCACAGTGTACGTCCGCTGGACGTCCGACTTCCAGAGGGAGAACGCGGACGGAGAGCTGGTCGTGGTTGGAAGTCCAGCGGTCCCCACCACCTCAAACTTTCTTGTGGGTTACCATTGACAACCAAAAACCACCAAAAAGAAAAAGAAAAAAAAAGAGCGAAAATGAACAAAATATCAATAAACAACGAAAAAAAAGAAAAGAAAGAAAAATAGACAAAATAAAAATTTAACAAAAAACACCAAAAAAAAAAAACTTAAATAAACCGCTGTCTAATTGATTTTTTAGGGTTTATTATTTAAGTCCAATTTTACTTGAACATTAAATCACAGAAATGGGCTTGCTTTTTCGTAACTGGCTGCCGTTTTTGGTCAGTTACGTAATTGGCTGCCGACTATGGTCAGACATTAAGTGTGGTTCCACGATTGCATAAACCCTAAAAGTCGATTACGCAATGGAATGAGGTGTGGCTGTAATTTTCCTACCTACCAGTGGTTTTTGAGGAGGGCATGAGCAAGGCAGGCAGGTAGGTAGCCATAAGCTCCACCTTCAGGGTCATGCCGAGAAATTTCACTTCCTACCCCTCTTTTGTCTTTCCAAGGCACTGGTACCCTGTTCCCAGTTCTGTTATATTTAGTTGTGAGGGGTGGGTGCACCCAAAGTTTAATTTTCATCTGTTTTTAAAATTTAAAATTTAAATTTTTTTATTAATTTATTTTTTTGGGTGCAAAGGAGCCAGTTTCATTGATCCATCAATTGCGTGGGCATATAGTTTGGAAACATTTGGCACTCCCACATTAAAAGAATTGAGTTGCTTCCCTTTTGCCCACCTTTATAGGCTATGAAAATTACAACTTTGGGCAAAAAATATGGGATAAATTGTGGTGCTCTTGGGAACTTTTTTGGGAACAAATTGAGAACATGATTGGAACAAAAAAATTCAAAAAATCACATTCAACCCGCCCTCCTCCCACCAAAGGAAAAAAAGATGGCCATCCTTAGAGGTGCATGTTGAGTGCTCTCATTGGCTGCATGAAAATTATATTCCTAAGACCATTTGTCACCATTTTTGGCCCGGGCTAATATGGCTTCCTACCAGTGTGGTACCTATTATTCTACCAATGGGCTACCTCCAATTATGGCAATTCATGTATCTACCTATCTCTTGAAGAGGAGGGTTTTATTTACCTACTTTATGACGTTTCAACCAACCATAAAGCAATTGAAGAAAATTCCTTGTGTATTCTTGTGTATTTTGAAGACACCTGGCATCCATTAGAGCATCTCCAATGGTGCTCAGTATGTAACTCTGGATAGTAAAATTAAACGTCTAAGTTTAGCTGTTTTGTGTTTTTGGGGTTGACTGAAACTGCATATAGATGGGGGATTACTAATAGCAAACCATCTGGACCAATCATTATGATCGACCAATTAAAAATACTGAGCCTCAGTCAGGTTCAATTTATTACACTCGTTTTTGGAGGTGCACAACTGCATTGTGCCTTTTACCAGGCAGGGCAAGCTGCACGAATCTGGTGCGCAAAATTCAATTCCCTGAGCTAAACTGGCACATTTTGACTTTTTCACAATAAATTTTACTGTCTAGAGTCACATACTAAGCACCATTGGAGATGCTCTTAGTAACGCTCCCACAAAAGAGATCTTCGGCCTAGTCCTTGAGAGTGGGAGGGATTTGAAACCTACATACTCATTAAGAGCCAGAGGGAGCTTATGACTAAATAAAAGTAGGGTCTTTCCCACTCTTAAGGAGTAGGTGTAAGAACTAAGAACTTCCCCCTAATATGCCTTGTGATGTAAGTATGTTAGGTTCAATGATAGTGCTTGCCTTGTGCTTTACGATGGGTAAAGCACACATTGAGGACATTCCCAAAATGTGGGGCCTTTGCTAAGTCATCCTAGGCTCCTTATTTTGGGAATTGCCCCTCTCCCCAACCCCAGCTTTGCCTTAAGTACACATGTCATAGTGTCCACCCAATGGACAAAATAGTAAATCCATCCCTTAAAAGTGCATTTGTTGAAATTGATATTTGTTGTGGTCAATTGATGTTGGTTTTGATTTTCCCTTCTTTCTTCGGGTTTGTGATGCTCCACCAAATTTGTGTCTTCACTCTTAATACTTGATAAATTGTTATTTTGGCATAACATACACTTTATTAAGAAAAATTGTATTTCTTTGGGGACATTAAGACCAATGTTTCGCAAGAGTCCTCCTGAAAAGGTATTTGTCTCATAGGCATCTTCACAAGAAATGTGATCTAAATAGTCAACCATCCCAATAGTATCGGGGCTTCAAAGTTTGATTTCATCATAGATTTATGGCATAGTTTACAAGAACTAGAGTTTGAATACGTGAAGCACTCCAAGAAATTTCCTAAGTGTATTTGGAGCACACCTTATATATATGAATATCTATTTATCATAGAAAAGAGGAGAGATATTAGGTCTACTCTTTAAGTGTAAGGTAAAGCCTTGGGTAGAAGGCTTTCTCAAAGTAAGAGGTCTAAGGGTGAGATGATAGCCATTTCTGAGCCTGCATTTTGTGGATGTCCCTCAACTGTGAGTTCTACCCATCATAAAGCACAAATCAAAGGTTATAGTGAACCTAGTAAACAAAAGTTGAAAGAAGGGGGATAGTCCTAACATCTACTCCTTAGAAAGTAAGCATAATTTCCCTCCCATTTCTAAGGAGGCTTAATATCCCAAAGGAGGGGACGTAAAGTACTGTCCAAATACATTAAGAATTTTTTCCGAGTGCTTTATGAGTGAGAAGAAAGGTCTTACACCTAGTTATATAGGTGTAACAGCCCTCCCCCTCTTATACCTCGTGATCTATCATTCACAATGCTCATCTTGCTTTACTAGTCTACTAGGGGAGATTCCCAAAGTGCACACAGGGTCAATGGTTGTTGTGGGCCCCTTATTTAGGAAATGCCCTCACTCTTGGGGCTTTACCTACACTTACAAGTGAATGTGATTATTGTTTCCTTGCTGAGATTATGTCTGCATATGAGTTTTAAATAGACAGTGGCGTTATGTGGTGCTCTGTGTGTAGTTGACATTCTATTGTAATATATGGCCATAAAATGGCACTAGCATTTTGACTTCAATTAATAAGTATTACAAAAGCTTGTATACCAATGCTTTGTTCACAATGTACATGGGACAATAGTATTGGGACAGCTGTTGGCATCTTTCTACAGTGGAATGGTTCAAAAGATGAGGGCATCTTCCATCTTAAGTTAAGTCAAGGGGGTTGGTAGTGGTGGGTTTTAGTTTTAGCCACTGCTCTCCTTCCTCTCCCATCACCGACCTCCCCTTCCCAGTAGGACTGGTTACAAGCAATGGGTAGCTGAGTTAGAGCATCTCCAACGGTGCTCAGTATGTGACTCCAGACAGTCAAATTTATTGCCAAAAAATGAAAATGTGCTGGTTTTTTTGCACCAAATTCGGGCAGCTTGCGGTGGCTGGTAAAAGGCACACCACAGTTGTGCACCTCCAAAAAAGAGTGTAATAAATTGGACCTAACTCCAGCTCTGATTGATCAATCATACGATTGGTCCAGGTGGTTTGCTATTAGTAGTCCCCACACATATTAGTGGGGTCGCCAAAGAAAACAGCTAGACTTAGACATTTAATTTTATTATCGAGAGTGACATACTGAGCAATGGTGGAGATGCTCTTAGGAACCCCTTTTGCAAGTTCCTTGTATTTACTAACTCTTGGACATATGTAACTTGTAGCAATTCACCTACAACTTACAACTTAGGTTCTCTCCTTTTGTGCTTCCCCTACTTCCTTGGATTGATGCCCCTTTACTAATAAAATTTAACAAATGACAAGAAGTGTCTAGTCTCACAAATGAGAAGCTGCTTTCAAAAATGCCCTCAAACTAAAATCCAAATAAAAATGTAGTGAGGAAAAAATAAATTGCATGGAGATGTGCCAATATTTTTCCCACACATCAGCCAATATGCAACCAATTTTCCATTTTTTATTTTTTCAAAAATTTGCCTAATTTTGCACACAAAAAGATTGTTGAAATTTGAAATAAGCCCTCAAGCAGCAACACAACTTATAATTTCAGCACGAATTATAAGCATTAGACTGTTGTTAAACAGGTCTTGGTGGGACATGCATGAAATCCCCTATTTAAAGGGCAATAAGGCTTCAATTTTAAGCTGTGATCCCACAGTTGGCGTAGGAAAAATGCTACTAAAAGCACCAAAACAAAACCCCAAATCCAAAGCTAGTTACCATATTTGTGACGTATTTGTGAGGATGGTATAGAGGCGGGAACTCAGGGGAGGGGGGATGTAAGTTCTAAAGTTTGTAAATCAAACGTGATTCCCATTTAGCCAAGTTAGTGACGAAGAGTCAACCTACAATGCCCACAATGAGTATCTGCAAAGTCAACGTAAGACAAAACTTTGCAGCTGAAAAACATGGAGAAAGATGCCAACCCAAATGACACCGATCCCCTAAAATTTTCCCACTTTAACAGTTTAGAAGCGAAGTGTGACTTTCATTACCAATAGTGATGATCTTTGATGATGTCTATTATAATAGTATCATGATTCCAGCCAGTGTTGATGGCTGACAATAGTGGACAATGATGTGCAAATTGCCTGACAATAATTTCATGAGTTAGAAAGGGGAGATCGAAAAACATCTACTACAGTCTACATTGTGCAGAAAACTTGACATTTCTTCTTCTGTTTTAAGAAAAGAAAACGAAACTTTACATTTTAGCATGGTGAAAGTAAGTGTTGCATCCACCAGAACACCTTGATTGAACCAGCTATCTACATTGGTACCAGCTATGTGACCCAGCACCTACCAGACTCCATTGCACACCATCTTGGAAATTGGAATCCTTTTCTGATTTAGCTGTGAATGAAAAACAACTCAGTTACCAAGATGTCTTCTTGGTAACAGATCATGTAAACTCTCCTACTGTCAAACTCTTCCACCTCACAAGTGGGTACCTATTATCAAAAAAATTAACAGGTGCTATTGCTTAGACAAGCAAATTGATAATAGGCAGTTCTCAAAAAATTTAAGAATCCAATTATTTGATACCTTCTGTGAGAGAAAAGAAATCATTCCACAAAGGCCTTGAACAACTGATTTTTTAAGTTTAAAAGAAAATCAATACTAATAAACACTAAAATCTCTAAAGCTTTTGGGGTTGCTTCTAAACATTATAAATTTACTGTCCTTGAGACATAATCAGGGTCTCTCAGTCCCGATCTAACATTTTCTGCTGTAAATGTAAATATAGACTCTAAGAGGCCTCACTCAAGAACCTGAAAGTTCTGGTGTAGGTGCTGGTTCACTTTAGCACACTAGCTAACAAGACAAGAATGGAAAGAATAAAAGCATAACTTATGTTCAATTTGCATTGCACTCCCAGTTTCAATGAGTGTTGGGTGGGTACCAAGCCAGAGCCCTAGTATATGGACTGGTCGACGTATCAAAGAACTGACCAAACTGGTATATTGTATCACCTGGGACAAATATTAGCCTTATACCAATAGTAAATATCAGTGTTGGTCTGGTATCAATTTATTTTGGTACCAGCTGGTACTGGTATTGGCACTTTAAAGAAAAATTGATAGTAGTCTAGTACCGGTATTGGCTATTTTAAATTTTTTATACCTGCCTGGTACTGGTATTAGAGCATCTCCAACGGTGCTGAGTATGTGACTCCACACAGTAAGATTTATTGCGAAGAAGTCAAAATGTGCCAGTTTACCTCAGGAAACTGGTTTTTTCACATTGTGCAGCTTGCCATGGCTGGTAAAGGGTGCAACACAGTTGGGCACCTCCAAAAACTAGTGTAATAAATTGGACCTGATTGAAGCTCAGTATTTCTAATTGGTCAATCATAATGATTAGTCCAGATGGTTTGGTATTAGTAGTCCCCCACGTATATGTAGTTCCAGTTTCAGTTTTATTGGTGGGGTTGCCAAAAATAATATAAGCTATACTTTAACATTTAATTTTACTATCCAGAGAGTTACATATTGAGCACCATTGGAGACGCTCTTAGGCTCAATATTGATTTTGGGCTGGTATATGCCTGGTATATAGACATTACCTCATGTTACTACCAGCTAGTACTGGTCTTAAGCTGGTACCAGACTTAGGGCATATGAGACTGGTCTGATATTTGATACCAGTGTTTCATATCAGTATTGATACCAGTATCTAACCCTATATACCAAACCAACATTGATAAATACCTGCTTGGTAGGGGCTTGAAGTAATACCAAAGGTTATATCATGTCGATGTCAGGTAATATATACCTGCCACATACCAGCCAAAAATCAAACTTGGACCCATATCAGGACTAGGCTGGTATGAATGTTTTTTAAAAGTTCAATAACAGCTAGCTTGGTATGATTTTTTTCCAAAAGATATTTGATACGAGTACCAGCTGGTATGTTCAAAAGTTGATACGCACCAAACACTGGTTTCAAGTTTCAACTGCATAGATGCCCTGTCTCCAAGAGGCAACATTTATAGGCAAATTGCCTTTATCATTGGGGCTGAGTGATAGGAAAGCGCCTGACTCTCCAATAAAGAGGTCAGAAAGAAGAATTGAGGAAAAAGCTCTTGACCCATGTCCTCATAAACATAGAGGGATCTCACACTTACTGCTTAACCTTTAAATGTCACACAGCAGAAAAATTCTCCCAAGTGCATGGAGGGAGGCGCAGCCACCCAACTGCCCAACAAACATGTCAAACGAATGTATGTTTAAAATCTAGCTTGCTCATGTTGTGGGCAACTTCAAGCTGAATCTTTTGCTGAGAAAAAAAAGGAATTTGGTTGAGAAATTGAAATTTCTCACTATTGAGTGTGCAATTGGTGTACATACTGTTGATTCCAGTTTTTCAAGGATTTGACCACTTGTCATTCTTCATTGTATTCTAAATATGCAAGGTAGGTAAAATGCATTCATATGAGTGAGGTGGAGAAAATGAGGGGGCACTTGGACTAGATATGAAGGAGAAACCAGTCATCCAGAGTTGCACATACAACAGACATCTCTACACACAAGCAAAGAGATCTTGATTGTTTTCAAGCACCTTGCATAAGGTCTTCCAAAATGGTTGAGGTCTTTGGAAAAAAGAAAAAACTATCATAGAACACACGCTAGCCTTATAACAATGCAACAATGTCTCATAATTCATATCCAGTCACTGAACACCCTCCTGCCAACCATTAAAGCCATACTTGAAATACCTAAAATATAAAAGGGCGATTTGCAATTATCAAACACATTTATATTAGTAACCAAAAATTCCCAAATAAATTTGTCCTTAATCGAAATGACCATACGATTTTATGACCAATCAGTTGCTTGCTGTTTAAGTGACCAAATATACCCATCACCCAACACAACTCTGTAAAGACTGATCAAGCATATCCTGATAATTTTTTTTCTCATTTACCCATTTCTGAGCAACATTTACTCATGACTGCTCATGTCCTCCAAAATGTCCAAACACAATACCGTAGCCTTGGGTCAGTTCCACATTGACAACAAGAATAACTATTTTGTTCGAAAAATGAATTTGTCTTCAAGATTTGAATTTATTGAATTTTGCATGATTTATTATGGTATTTTCACATGAGTAGAGAAATTATTCAGAGTGTAGCTTCTGATAATTATGATGATTTTCAACATGTCAACTTCATATTCACAAAAAATAATTTCTCTATTTTGAGGATTATTTAATGACCAAACTGACCTTAGGGTAAGGTAGTCAGCTACTGAGTGTTCACTACCAGGGGGGGATTCATTGCATGATTATCAGCAGAGAAAAAACTATCATTAGCTCCACTATAATGTTGTTTGATTATCGACCCGGGTTCGGCTATGGGCTTGCTTACCTTATTCAATCTTGGTACCTTATTAAGGCTCCCCAGTTAGTGGCTGGATAGTGGTTGTACACACTTTACACATGGGGCATGTACACCCTACAACCGATCCATATGGCATACTATATTGGCAGCTTCCACAAGTGCACACTGATTAAATTACTTTTGGAAATGCTTGAAATTTTCAAAAAAAATAAATTTACAAAGAATTTTTGTGTGTGAATGAAAGTAAAGATCTTTGGAATATTCATGAATATATATATTTTTGACATGGAATCTTCTTAATTTATTAACTATTATAAACATGTGTTTGAAGCTACCCCTGTAGTACAGTATAATAAGCAAATGGGTCCACTTGAGAAGATGCGGAGAACTTGAATCTTGTCAGTTTTGCTCAAGTTACCACGGACTTCATACTTCTTGTTTAATAATCACCACAACCTAAAATTGCCTTTCTCTGAATCTTCCAATAGAGACGAAACCAAGTGTTTTCAACCCTCATTTAAGTCCTGCAAAACTTTAAAGATTAAACAAAGAGACCAGCTTCCACATGAGAAATGACCAACAGTTAGAACTTAGAACATGTTTTAAGTCTCATTAGAACCCCAAGGAAACTTAACAAGCTCCCTGAATCTGTTCTCCAAAACCCTAACCCTAAAAATCTCAGATATATGTTGTCCTGAAAACAAACCTAAAATCTGATGTGACAAAAGTGCATAGTACACTATTGAGATTGCATGTAACAAACTAGCATGCCCCCTATGCCTGCAAAAAAATATGGTTTTCATAAAAGTCTATAATTAGGTAACATGGCTTGGCCCTGGCTAACACTGCACAATTATTCATCCAAAAGAGTTTTATGCCTCTTTGTTCACCGTGGGCTGAAGTTAAAATTTACTGCCCAAAATTTACAACCCCGCAATCATTCCCTTAACATATTTGATATGAAAGTCTTTGGAAGATTTGGGGGCATTGGATGAACTACAATGAATGAAGCATGCAAAGGGTGGAACTGGAATACAAGCATAAAAGAGACCATATATACATCACTAGTTTGGTGAAACCAAGAAGACCAGTAGACAATATTTTTTTCATTGAGAGAGAGATGTGGAGAAGCTCTGCAGCACTAAGTGTGCACTAACCAACAAGCTCAACCAAATACTCTCTGGACCATGGGACTACAAAGCTTCTATTTCCATGGAAACCCCTCACTTGAAGGACATTCTGCACGTGTTAAGTTTCTTTTGTTGGCCCAAACTACCATAGAATTTAGTCTGAAATAGGTCAAGCCCAACAATGCTGCATTAGGTAGCTCATTGGAATGTAGTCTTTGAAGTAATTTATAAATAAACACCATTTCTAGACTAATGCTTGAAACAAACATAAAAATCACTTGATTGATTGATTAAAAAGTTAGGGAATTGGCAATGACAATGCAAAATTGTGAATTGAAATGAATTAAAATTTGTCATGTCGTGCAATTCAAATAGATTGAAGGGCTACATTTAATTGAAATACTACATACCATATTAACCCATTTAGGGGTATGTTTCCACACCTCTTTGAATATTTTAAGCAAATGTTATTGATCACTGAACTTTTGTGACCAGGTGCAAGCATATTTAATAACACATGGGGGAAACAAAAAACTAAGTTTCTTAAATAGAGGACTTCAGCAAGAAAGATTTGATTTAAGAAATGGGAGATGTGGTGTGATGGAACATGCATTGTTGGAGAATGAAAAAGTTGCACCAGGACCTGTCACTGTATTAAATCCCAGACATCGGAAGGGCTAGTGATGGGAAAAGAAAGAAAAATCACACTCTATGAAAGTTGAATGTAATGACATTTGTGCTATGTATTAATGTCTACAAGAACCTGAAGAACCATCTATGAATTCTTAATAGTGGGGAAGGCTTTCATGGGTTTACACACTGCCCTCATTATTTTGAGGGAATAAAGAAAAGGCAATTAATTCTTCCCTTTGTATTTGGAGGTCCCTTGTGAGGCAGAATAGTTGCCTGGAATCTTAAACTGTGGAAGAATTCTTACAATAAAGGTTCATGGTCTCATTTGTTCATTGATGAAGAAAGAAAAAAATGGATGAAAATTTATTCAGAAGAATGAACAAAATTGTTTGTTCATTGCACTGGATAATGGCAGCCCTCTTGGCTCTTCCATGTTTTCCGTTCCAGTGCACCAGGTTTGGATACTTAGTGGTTCCCTTACCTCCTTGTGGCACACCTCTTTTTGGCTGTTTGCTTGCCTAGACTTTGGTCCTTGGTCATTGGCCTTTGTTTCTTGTTCTCTGGGTTTCTTGGGTGCTTTCTTTTTATGAAGTTTGGTGTGGGTTCATCATCTGAACGACAGCCAGTCAGCGACCATGAAGTCCACTAGTGTGAAAGTAAACGAGAAATTGATGATCGAGACGCTAATGAACCGAGTGTCACAAGTCACAACGGGGGACCCAGTTTTGTACTAGAGAACGTGCTCTCGGTGGCCGATTCTGCCACGGGCGCGCGCACTAGGTGAGCCCGGCACAGTGAGGCTGGCAGAATTGGCCACCGATGGCATGTTCCCGGGCCTAAAAGCAAGTCACCTCAGTGATAAGTCAAGGGAACTCCTGGAATAGCAGGGTTCCCTCTGAGTTCTCTCTGAAATGCAGCCCTTTTTTTTTTCTGGATATATGTAGCCAGAAAGTTATATTAAAGATTAAAAATGCTAAAATCTAGTGCTTTTCGAGATTTTCAATAGCCAGAATTCGACAATACATTCAAGAAAAATCGCCAGATGTCTATACATGCTTACCCTGTATAGCCAAAAATATAGAAGGATGTTCTAAAAAAATTATTTTAGTATTTAACGTGTAGCCAGATCTGGCTAAATCTTCATGTGAAGACAGGGCCAGAAAAGAACCATGCATGAGACGACAAGGGAGTTCACTATAGAGGAAGAAATCGTTCTTGTTGATAGAGCGCTTGTGGATGGAGCGTCGCGCTTCAGGAACCAATCTAGATACACAGAAGTGGGAGAAGAATGATGGGGGAAATTGCAGAGCGCGGCTTCCAAAACAGGTTTGGTTGGACCCAGAAATTAATAATTAGGATAGAGCAAGCAGAAGCAAGTTTAGAATGAAGGAACAGAAGCAGTAGTAAACGAAGGAAAGAAAAAGCAAAATCCAGATACCAAAAGCATGAATAATACATCCGCAAATTTGGACATAGAAAATATACCATTTAAAATTTTCAGAAAATCCAACATTAGGAGACAGCCAAACAACTCCAGCCAAGCATACTTTAATTTTCATATACTTAAGTACATGGTGTGCTTTAATACCTTAATATGCAGAGTTCAGAAGAAGTGACGAACTAGACTAGTACTATATGTGCTTATAAGCTCACGTCTAGCCGATCAGCTCTCCTCATGCCTCGAACATCAAGGAGGAGACACTCTTACTTATAACAGCAGATAAGGAGATCTCTAATCAGTGAAAGCACCGAAATTTAAGAGATCATACATTACGGGAACTGGTTTAGCTGGAAGCATTAAGGGCGATGGCAGCTACATCAAGCAAATTGGTCATCTGGATCCCTTCCCGTGGCTGTTCTCCTGTGCCTGTAGTTCCGACCCATCAAAATGCAAGGGTTATTTAAAACAGTCAGTCACCTCTGGTTTCAATGCACAGAACTAGGGTGCGTCTGCAAGTCTCGTCGACAATGATTTGCTAGCAAAATAACTCAGATTAGCCCAGTTAGAAACGCTAGCTTGCTTTGCCCTCATGGGACTAGTTTTGCACATAGTAACATACCATCGGTCGCGCTTGGAGGCCGAGTTGTTGATGATGAAGAAGTAGGGGCAGCTACTGATGACCGGTTTCGCACGTAATTGAGATGCAGGCCGAAGCCAGCGATGGCGATGAAAATGAAGAGAAGGAGCAGCCTTGATATCAGAGTTGCAGAATCCGAAGCGAAGTTTGACGCTAGTGCCTGCCATCCGGTTGTTGGTGGTGTTGCAACGTCTGTAGTCATGAAACTAAGTCTTGCCATCTATTCTGGGAATTGAAGGATAACCCTCTTTCGCAAAACCGTCAGCTCCCAATTAGGACGTCAAGAAAACTCTAACAAAGTACACCGTATTGAAAATTTCTGCACATACTTATACCCATCTGTCTCTCCTCCTCACTACTTGGCAGACAACTAGCAGCCCCTCAAGCCTAACCAGTAAAGAGCCCAGTAAAGAGCCGAATGTTTATTTACACCGCTACGGCAACAGACTCTTTCTAGGCTTTCTAGGCAATTTACACGGCTACTGCAACAGACTCTTCCTAGGCAAGATGGGCAAAGATGCGCCAAGTGGTACAAGGAAATTATGATATTAAAAAAAAAAGAAAAAAAAGAATCAAGACTTTAGTTTTCATAGTTTTTTATAGAGCTTTTTTTCGTAGCTTAACTCACAACTCTAGTACCTGCTCACTTAGAGGGGTGGCATAAGAGGCCAGAGTCAGCAATAGTGTGGGGCACCTTGGCAAAGTTTGGCACACCTTGGAAAACCAAACAATTAGCCAAGCGTTGGCATTTGTGCACGTTGGAAAAACCCCACATTTCATCCACACCTTAGCATTGGTGCACCTTGGCAAAACTACAAAAGCTCTGGCTACACCTTTGGCTAAACCAGACAATTAGTGTTGGCAAAACTCTCATGTACATGACCTTTGGCTAAATTAAACAATTGGTGTTGTGAGCTACACCTTGGCAAAACCTTTGGATATGCCTTTGGTTTAATAGAACAAAATTGGTGATCGGAGCTACACCTTGGCTTTAACCTTGGGAACAAGATAATTGGTTGGCCTTTGGGAGCTAAACCTTAGCTTATCCTATGAAACTTTGGCTAAACTTTAGGATGAAACAATTGGGTGGCCCTTGGGACCTAAACTTTTCATTAAACCTTGGTTAAATTTTGCAGTACTGCAAATATATGATTTTTGCATTGATAACATCATAAATAAAATGTTAATTTGCTTAAAATCACTAACTATGTTTGATTTGATTAAAATAAAAATTAGGTATGTTTTTTTTGACTAAAATTTTTTTTTTTAATGAAAGTAAACACCATGTTGGACACATCATGTATGTGGCACCCACGCAAAAACATGAAATCATTAAACTTGACTAATGTGACAAATGTGATTAAAATTAATCATCTATATATGATTGTAATGTTACTTTTGATGATGTGACAATATTAAAATAATAATATTTTTTTGACTATTTTAAGATTTAAAGTAAAAAATTAAAGTAAATTACAAATTTCATGTTTTCATTTATTGTTTTAAATTGTTCACATCAAAATAAAAAAAATGAAACAACATTTAAAATATTATAAAATGACATGCAATTTAAAAATAAATAAATTAAACAAATTAAAAAAACTACATGTGAAATGTAATATAATTTAGTTAAATTAATTTTAATGAAATTATGGAACTAAAGACTTGTGAATTTTAATTCTATAATTTCAAAAATGAAATTAATTTCATTGTGAAAAATATTTAAATAAAAAATTAATTCAATTATAATACTTGAGTTTTTTCCAAAATTAAAATATGAAATTTAATTTAATGTTTCACCATTTGAGGTTTAAAACTATAGAATCCAATTAAATGGAAATTTAAATAATTATTCATAATTAAAGAATTAAAATTAGTTAAATAAATTTTACATTTAATTTTTTTTAAATGTAAATTTTAGTCTAATTATGAAGTTCACAATGATATTAAATTTGTATATTTGTAAGCAATTTCATTATGAAATTACCTAATTATATAATAGAATTATAATGTTTGATATTTAAAAATTGTGGTTCATATATAAATTTGTGATAACTATTTACATCACTATGTGAGATGGTGATCAAATGGTAATGGCTTTTAGTTGTCACCAAAGTTGTGAGGGTTTGGACATGATATTAACAACATCACCATGATATTTTATCATAATTTCATTAAACCAAGAAATGGAATCATGAATCTAATGTAAATAATTGATGGACCCATGGCTAAACATTTGGCTAAACCTTGTTAACAAGTGGTGGACCCCATGTTTGGGACCTTTGGTTACAAAAATTGGTTAAATTTCCTTGAGAGAGGTTGGTTAAACATTTTAAACAAATTCTATAACATTGATGACATCTTTGTATAAACCTTGGGTATGCCATTGACTAAATCTTGTTTACAATTGGTTGACCTTTAACTACACATTTTGGCTAAATTTTGGGAGAGGTTGGCCAAACCATACTATTGATGGAACCTTGGCTACATCTTTGGCTAAACATTGGGAAAGGTTGGGTAAACCTTGTATAACCTTGGTGATACCTTGTTAACAATTGGTCAAAGCTTGGTTAATGTTGTTAATAATTGGTAGAAACTTAGCAAAACATTTTACAACAATAGGGAGATGTTAACTAAACATTTGACAATTAAAAGAGGTTTGTTAATCTTGTTAATGTTTCACATATAAAAAAGTTGGCTAAACTTTGCTAATGTTTAACAACATTTTATGGGTTGGTTAAAATAACTAGCCATTATGGGTTGGATAAACTAGTTAAAACACTTTGGGTTGGTTAAGTTGGAGATGTTATGGGTTGGCTAAAATTAGTTCAACATTATGGGTTGGCTAAACAACATTCTAAGTTGGTTAAACTAGCTAAACGTTACAGATTGGCAAACATTCTAGGTTGATACCATTATAGGTGGGTGAATTCCTAATAAAAGGAGGTCCATTACTCATCCCTTATTAGTTAAAAGTTATTTTTTATTCTTGAAATATTTTCAGAATATTTTTTATTATTTTTTAATAAACCTTTGGAAATATTTTAATTTTTTATACTATTATCTTAAGATTTATATTAAAAGTTCATAAAAAAAAATGTCATTAAAAAAAAACTCAAATCATTTAACAAAATTGTTTTACTTAAAAATATTAGTTATAATATTTTTATATTCATTAGATTGATTTCAAATTTATTCACATGTTTTCATGATATATTATGAACCTTGTTATAAATAAATTCAAAACTTTCAACACCAACATGAATTACCATTTTAAATGCAACATATTAAATGCATTGGATACATCATAAACTAATCATTTTATTATAAATTCATTTGTGTTGGCTCAATTGACTAAACATGATGGGTCAACAACATTCTAGGTTGGGTAAATTGGCTAAAATTTCTGGGTTGGCAACATTATGGATTGGCTAAACTGCTACACCTTTTTGGGTTGGTAACCTTGGCTAAGTGGCACTGGCTAAACAAAAATTGCGCATAGGCAACAATTTGGAGGCAAGATCTTGCCTACAAATTTGGGCTGCACTAAGTGAAAAGAAGAGAGAATCCACATAGCAGGGTTGTGGGCAGAATTTACTAGTGCCTCCCACCCTTCACTCCACTTGTATGTCCCCATTAAATTTGCAAAATTGCAATTTTTCAAAAAACAATTAAGAAAAAAAAACTCTCGATGGAACTGAGGTGTTTCTAATTGATTTTTTCCCATAAAAGTTTTCCATTCCTAAAAACTTAAAACTTGATTTTGAGCCCAAAGAGTGAATATGAACCACCAAAAAAAACTTTAAAAATGAAGTCTTCATTGTTGATTGAAAGGGTTCCTATGCTTGTATTTTAGATCCGACCATTTCAAGAAACATAAGATCAAGAATTTAGATTCAGGTTTCCATTCAAGTCATTCATGTTCACAGATTGCATTGTTTACAGGTAAGATGTTGCACTCATGTTGCCCAGGTTTGAATTTTGGTCACCGCATGAGTTTCCAAAAGCCTGTTTTTTGGAAAATTTTGACACATCTATTCAATAATTTTCCAAAATTTCGACATTTACTACATGTACTGTAATACCTTGGCAGCTTGCATTAGTGCACGCTAATTATATTAGTTTTGGAAATGTTAGAGGTTTTGTTTTTTGGGGAACAAACGGGAATTCCTATTGCAAGAAAAAAGAGAAATGTTAAATTTTTCAAAAATAATTATTCCAAAGAAAAATGTTCTTGAATGAAAATTAAAATATTTTACAATATTGATGAATATTCATTTTTCAACGTGGAGTCAAAATTAATTAATTATTCAAGAGATGTGTGTTGGAGCTGCCCATGTACTACAGTATAATAAGCAAAAGGGTCTAAGGGTGAAGCAGTGGAGAGCTTGAAGCTTGTGGGTTTTGTCCAAGTTACCATGGACCTCCTAGTGGAGGTCACATCCTTGTTTAATAATCACCATAGCCTAAAATTGCCTTTGTCTGAAACTTCCAAGTCACAATCTGCACAAATGAAGGAAAGTAAGTTTACCAGGATTCAAATCTCTCTAATCTTTTGGTGGAAAAGGGTATGCTAAGAGTCATCAACTGCAACTGGGAAATTTAAGAAAAGCAAGCGATTAACCTCCCAAGGGCTTATGACAACAACATGTAACCAAGTGGTTTCCATCATTATGTCTTGCAAATTGTGCAAATCTTAAGCCTAATCAAAAGAGACCATCTTCCACATGAGATATGAGCAACAGTTAGAACCAGTGTTGTGCGTGTAAATTATTTGGGACTTACACCCCATCTAAGTGTAAATGTAAAATACGAAATGTGTCAGTGTAAAAATAAATATATTTATGTAATTTTGTGCAGTTCAATTAAAAAATTTACATGTAAAAAATATATATTTATCTGATTTTACATGGCTATGTAAAATAATTAAATATATAACAATATAAAAAAAGTGATTTTAACTTGAGGAGGGGAGATTTCATAATGTTTTTGAAGATAAGCCAGCTAAACGGCCCATTGTGAAAAACAAAACCTTCAAAATATACACCCACAACTAATTCATATGACTTTGCAAGAAGGTCTGGTCATTAAGATATATAATAAAATTATCTATAAAGTAAAGAAAACAACCCTAGAACCCTGAGTGTAATCATAAATAGGATGAGATTCAAAAAAACAAAAAACATTAGCATTCAAGGGTGAACTAAACTTCACCCTGCCTTTCCTCTTTCTTTAGCGCCCCCACTGTTGCTGCACTATATTTTCATTGCTCCTACTTGTAAAGCTTATAATTAAACTTGAACCTTGTGCATTAAATGCTGAGTTTCAGCTTTCATTCTCAGATTTAATAAAATTTCCTTACTCTATGGATACACACAAAGAAGGGTTTGGGGTGAAAGGAGGCCCAAATAGAAGGTGACTTCACAAATAATTTTAATATTTGCATTTACACATTGCAAAACATTTACACAAGGCTGTGTAAGTGTATTTGACAAATATTTACACTGGCTTCCTGTAAGTGTAAACAATATATATATACACCGCAATAGGATAAGTGCAATTGTAAATTTTTTGAAGAGGTAAATGTAAATGATTTACACTTACACGTCTTATATATAGCTATTGACACTTACATGCATAACATTGGTTAGGACATGTCTTAAGTTGCATTAAACCCAAAAGAAAGTGTAACAAGCTCCCTGAATATGTTCTCCAAAACCTTTTAAGGCTAAAAATTTCAGATATACAAAACAAACATGAAATCTGATGTGATGAAAGGACATAGATATACTACTGAGACTGCATGTAACAAACTAACATGTCCCATATTCCTGCAAAAGTATGTTTTTCATAAAAGTTTATAATTCAATAACATGGCTGGCTGACACTTCACAATTAGTTCATCTTAAACCTTTTATACCTCTCTGTTCACCACACGTTGAAGTTCAACTTTATGGCCCAAAATTTACAACCCTGTAATCATTCACCTTAACATACCTAATATGGAGGGTTTTTGAAGAATTTTAGGGTTTGGTGCCTAACACCGCTGTGGTGTCATGACGTTTCATGCGAGTCATATGGAGCCGTGAAAGGGCCCTTTAAACAAATCCATTCACACTTAGTGGTAGCTACCTAGGTATTGTGAACTTGCCATTGACGATATCGTTACATGTTTAGATATGCCATCAAAGGTACCGGCCACTTTTTAAAAAAATGTTTTTTGGCTTGTCAGCAACATTTTTTCCATCTGCCCCCTTCAATACAAGAAGGTTGTTTTTTGTGTTTTTTGCTCACACTCTTCTAACTTCTCTATGTTGCTCTCGCTCTTCTCACCTCTTTTCATTGCTCTTGCTCTTTTCACCTCTTTGCATTGTGCTCATTCTTTTAGATATTCTTGCGTTGCTTTTGTTTTTCTTTGTAGTATTGTGCTTGTGGTGCTTCATCTTCAACACCTGTGCTTACGTATTGTGTTTGTGGTGCTTCATCTTCAATGCATGTGCTTATGGTGTTATGTTTATAGTGCTTCATTTTCAATGCCTCCACTCGTAGTGTTGTGTTCATAGTGCTTTATCTTCAACACATGCATTTGACTTTTAATAGATATTTGATTTTTTGTATCTGTTTTTTTCAAGCATATGCTTTTCAAGAGCTTTCATCACTTGTTGTTTAGATTTATTTATTTATTTTGTGTAGGTGTTTCCATTTGTAACAAAAGCAATCATCTTATTTTTGTTGTTGTCTATTTGTTAGCTTCATTTTGTTGATTCTTATTTACCATGGACAATCAAAATGATTATGTTCTTCTCACACAGTGTGTTGCTTTGCTAATTAATTTGTTGTAAAAGTTTTTTGTAAGTGGTGCAAATGTAACTAGCTTGTGTCTCTTCAAGCCCAACAACATTCCACCAATTCATGAAGGTTTGTTCTCATGTTTTATGCATTGCATGAGATGTAAATTACATCTTCCTTGAGTATGTTGTCAGTTGAATTGGGTTACTAGGTGAAGCCTAAGAACATTACCTAGTTTTCTAGATTTCTTTTGATAGAGTTCAAGGAAGATAGGTGGCTAGAAAGCTTTTGCTTTTGAACAATTTTCATTAATATAGACAACAAAATTTGTAATGGACCTTATTTTGAATTCAACATTTTCCATTTCAATTGAAAACTTGAAACAACTCCAAAAATAATAAATTAATTAGATTTCCATTTGAGCATCAAACCTACCAGAATCGAAATCATTTTCAATTCCATGAGTGAGTTCATTTAAATTTCATTTCAACATGATTGCAACAATTCAACCTATTTCATTTTCTATGCGTTCTTCTATTCCTTTGATATGCTTCAAGTGTCACTCTTTGGTTGGATCTCGAAAGTTCGATACTTTCTAAATTAGCTTCTCCCTCATTATGTCATGCATCCATCCTATGTTGTTGACACCTTTTTATTCCACCTTGTAAATTTTCTTGTCCTAGTTGTTGCATCAATGCATTAACATCAACATCGTTCCCATCCAATATCATGTTATACAATAAACAACATGTAACAACATCAGGAAAAAAAAGGGCATGGAGATTGCTTTTGACCAATAATTCTCTAGAAGTTTTTTTCAATATTTTGAAGGCATTTTCTACCACACTCCTCCCCTTTGAAAGCTATTTGTTGTACAATACTTCCAAAAATGTGTGCTTAATGTTTGCACTTTGCTTATGGGGGATCATGAGCCAAAGAAAAAGTGAATAGCCTTTATTGCCAAGTATGTAGGGGTTAATGCCATCCTATGATCCATGTTTAGGTTCAAATTATCCATCAAAAGTTGCATTTTTATAAAGGTTGGATAATTGAAGAACTTTATAATCGTTCATGGATCCTAACAATCCAACAAAAACATCTTGAAACCACTTTTCACGATCAACCATTGCTTGCAATTGCACGCTATAAACTTTGGATTTGTACAAAATGTTTCGTAACAAAAGTTCCTTTAGGTTTTTGAATGTGGATTTGTGTGCAATCAATTGCACCCTAAACAAAAGGAAGACCACACCAATCCTTGAAGCTTGCAATAACCTTCAAAAAAAATTTATTGCGTGGCCATCAAATTTGAATGCTAAACACAACATTAATACCAACAACAAAATTCGTGCAAGACCATTTTCATGAATGATTTGCCGATTATAAACATTTCGTTGCATTGAAAGTAATCAACTCCATGAATGAACTTGTAAAACAAGCATGCAACTCTGATGCCAAAAAGAATTATGCCCATGTAATAACAAAACAACACAACAAAAAGCAAATGCAATAAGGGGGAAGCAAGATAAAATGAACAACTTCATTACCTTGTAAAAACTGGAACAAACAGATTTAAAATAATAATAAAATCCATAATAAAATTATGGAACATTGAATGTTTTCATTTCAATGATTAACTATGATATATGTTTACCTTGATGTGCATTAATTTTCATATTTCAAATTGTAAAAATAGGTTTCAAGTAGGTTTTTCAAAATACAAGTAATTTTTGACATCTATTTCTCTCTATGGGCTTTTGGTTTCAAGTAGGTGTCAAGTAGGTTCTTACAAAAGGAATAGATTTTGTTTTTATGACTTGTTAAAACATATGTTGATTTTCATTTTCTAACTTATTGCATATCAATTTCATTAATTTTTCTAACCAAAAAATAAGTTTGAACACATATTTTTCAGTTGATTTCAAATATATTATTTATCTACTTTTAAAATACATTTGCTTTTAATTTTCTTAAAATTAGATTCTTATAAACTTGACAGAACCAATTAATGTTACTTAACACATATTTTCACATAATTTGATGTTACTTTATGATAGTTATATGAGAGGCACAACGTTCAAGTGAAGACGTTTATTTTTTTGGTATATTTTATTTTGTTTGGACCTAATAACAAGCAAGCAATAGCTGTAACAACAAACAAGCAGGTAATTGTGGTAACAACAAGTAAGCAACATGCATATCAAACAAACAAGAAACAAGAGGAATTATGCACTTATAACTAGTGTTTTGCTTTCCAATCAAAGGTTACAACTTCTTTGTGATTTGCAAAACAACTTTTCTGGTGACATGGAAGTGTTCAACTCACCATTGATTATCATACTGATTCATGAGGAAATTGGAATACCAAGTGGTGTTTTGAACTTTGACCCAATTGCTAACCTCCTTTGTCATTAACAGATCAAAATCGCAAAAAAACCAAAAGTGATGCAAAATAACACTATCCCTCACATGATTGACCTATAAGTTGACACCATGTGTCATGAAGTTTGTTGTTAGAAGTGTAATCAACCTAATGGTTTCCTCCTCAACCTCAGGTTTCACAAAAAAAAATCCTAGCAATTATAAATCAGTGTGAAGAAAAACAATCAACAATAATTTTAGTGGTGTCACCATTGGAAGTTGGAACTCAACAAACAAAACAAATAGAAAGAGTGGAGGGCTTGAGTGGTGAATAGTTTTATGCACATGTGCAATAAGTGATGAAAGCTTTGGAGTGCATAGCCAAGTGATGAATGCTGCAGAGCAAGGTGCAATGTGTAGCAATAGAGAACTGACTAGAAAAATGGAGAAAGCTTCTTAAGAATGTAGAAAAACGGAGAGCTTGAGTAATGAGATGAGGATAACTTTGAACACAATGATCTATAGCAACAAGTATTAACCCAAAAAAGAAAACTTCTCAAGGAACCAAACGAATAGAAAGATTAAACAATTTTTGTATGAAGAAACCTTTTTGACAAAAGGTGTGCAACGAGGGGAGGACAACTTCGAACGTAGCAATGTGCAACAATAGAAAATTGACTAAAACAAAAAAACCTATCAAAGGCAAAGAAGAGCAAAGAGCTTGCATGACTTGTGAAAGAGAAAGCTTTTGTGAGAAGCTATTTTATAAGCACAAGTGCACGATGAGGTGAGGATAACTTCGAGCGTAGCAAGAGTGCACGGCAAGGGTCATACTTCATCATCATGAACATTACCATGTCAATAACTTTGGGCCGACTTTTGAAAGTAGGTAGTGTTTTGGTGCTAACCTACATACTTGCATACAAAAATATCATGAAGCTTGAATGGAGATAGGCAAAAAAGTTACAACCTATTAACTAATTAATGATGATTACCTCCCATCAACCCAGCCAACGCTTATTTTCGGTCTAACTTTTAACTTTAACTCTAACTTCAACTTTAGGTCTGAATCATACCTATAGTAGAATAGTTTGCAGCATGTGATTTGATCACTAAAGTTAGCAAGATTGTGCAAACTCTATAGCATGTGTTTTGCTGGAATTTGAGCTGCTCCTAATTGGGGGTGCTTGTTTCCAAGTTGTTGGTGTTATTCTAATCCTACAAGTAGAACACAACTGCCTTATGTTTCTGATCAGTTAAGGTGCACAGACATAGTGCTCGTGACTTTCACAGATACTAATCTTCTCACCCAATCCTTTCCTGATACATTGTTAAGTTGTACCTCATTTGGAGCCTGGAGCCTCCTTATCTCCTGATATCCAGAACATCTCATGAGGTGAGCAAATTTTATGACTTGCATGAACCCTAAACACATATCATAGATGAATTCCAACACCCAATTCATGAATAAAACCTTTTTTTTCTACTTATAGGTCATGAGAAGCAAAAAAAAAAAAAAAAAACTTTTAAGTCTTTACAGTATCACCCAACTTTCATCAAACTAACTGCTGCTTGGAGCTCTAGTAATTTAGCTTAACAACAAGATTCAATGGTTTTTTTACATAGGGTAAAAAAATACTAAAAAATTCAGCAGAGGTATTCATATTTGCAATCTTGAGGAAGATGGAAGAATTAAGCTAGTTATCACTTGTGACAAGCTTCAGTTTTGCAAGCTTGCACAATTCCTCTAATGGCTAATTTCTTCCAGCTTGTTCTTTCCATGATATGCACTGAGTCTCCTTCACCTTCAAGGTTTGCAAACTTCAAGATCATTCTTTCCCCTGAAGGGGTGGTGAATGCTCACAATGATTGCAATTGCAAAGATGACAAGAAAGCTTATCTCATTGGATATTCAGATCATGCACTTGAGGGTGGTGAATGCTTGCTCACGAGCATTACTGGGGAAGCATTGAAGAAAACTTAAGCTTCAGCTCAATCTTCAGATCATTTTCCTGAGGTGGTGGTGAATTCTTGCTCACAAGAATTGCTCTGGAAGGATTGAAGAAAGCTTTAGCTCCAGCTTCAGACTATTTTGCTGAAGTGGTGGTGAATGCTTCTTGTTCACAAAAATTGCTTTGGAAGGATTGAAGAAAGATTCATCTCAATCTTTGGATCATTCTCCTGAAGTGGTGGTGAATACTTCTTGCTCACAAGAATTGCTCAGGAAGGAGTAAAGAAAGCTTCAGCTAAGGCTTAATATAATTTTGCTGAAGTGATGATGAAATGCTCACAAGAATTGCATAGTGAGGTTGAAGAAAGCTCAGAGCTGGACCATCTTCTTCTTCTTGCGGTATGATCCATGTGGTCAGTAAGTGTAATGCACACTGCTCAGAAGTTTGAGATCCTCGAGCTCTTCTCCATACACAATACCTGGCTCCACATAGCACAGTTGGTACTCAGGATGCCTCAGGGTTTGCATACTGCGCTTCAGCAGCTTCTGCCATCCAGTTTGAGCACTAAGACATTTCACAATGTCTTGTGTCATCTCAGACGGATCCAGAACGAGAATGAAATCTTCCTGTGCAGAGGAGCTGCTGCTGTTGCTAATGTTGCTGGCAGATGAATCGGCAGCAAGGATCTGCTGCTTTCGCTGGATGCCAACGACAGTACGAGAATGACCCTTGTGTTGGAAGTAGAGAGGAGATCTGTCACTCATGGTGATCTTGGCTGCTGCTGCTGCAGGACTTGCTGAAGAGCTGCTGCTTGTTACAGTGTCTGCTGGTTTGCCAGCAAAATAGTTCCACATCCAATCCATCAGATGTCTGTGATCAATTGCAAACCCTTGGTCTCTACCAGCAGCTGCTGTTGTTTCTGCTCCTGCTCCTGCTGCTCCTGAAGACGACTTCTCTGGAAGACCGTTGCCTGTTTCTTCTCTGCTGCTGCTTTCTGCTGCCGTCTCGTCTATGCCCATATACTCCTGGATGCTTTGTTGGTCTTCTTCATTGGTGCTTTCACGCAGCTGCTCCATGCAAGTCGGACACAAGTCCGTCTCCTTCCCGACGCCGCCGCCGTTGCTCAATTTGCGAAAGTGTGGGCGTCCTTGAATGATGTACTCGCCACAACCAATGCAATCACCCTCTGCGCTTTCCACAGGAGCACGACGGATAGTCGTTCCCACGCCGAGTTGCTGCTCCTCCGCCGCCATGTCCGGAACTTTTTGCCGCAAATTGCAGGAGCCGCTCTTGTCACGCAAGAGCGACTCTCGGTCTCGTTTGTTGCCCACTGCTTGGAAATCCACAATCCGTGCTCGAAGTCCAAAGGATCGGAGCAAAGCTGCGCACTCGGTGGTTCCGATCCATTTGTGAGTACCCGCGATCTTCCAGTTGAAGTGTTGTGCTCCTTGAGTATCGAAGCCTTTCGCCCACGCGATCTCAAGCCACTGCTGCAACGCGGAGATGTCGGGAACGAAGCCCGCGCCACCGAAGAGCGCATCTCTCGTCTCGTCGTCTTTCTGTAGCAAATGCGAGCTCATCATCTGGATGTTGCGCCACCCGCATCCCCAGCCGAGATCTTCCTCTAACCTGCTCTCGAAATGCTGGACGTAGCTGCACAACGCGAGTCCCGATTGCGTTCCCGCTTGCGTCTGCTGCTCCGATTCCAAGCAGCGCTTCAACAGGAGCATCAGACCTCCTTCCACATGGAGAGCCGGTTGCCTGATCTGTGAGATCAGAAGTCCCTTGATGTACTCGTCCAAGCTCTCGATCCGCACTCGCTGCTCGATTACGCGAGGTGGCAGTTGCTCCCCAGTCGGCCCTCCTCGAGCTCTCTTGCTATCACTGCTCGAACCGGGAAGAAGAAGAAGCAGATGATCATCATCGTCGTCATCGCCCTTTGCAACTCCTCCTCCTCCTCCTTGTAGCTCCGGCCTTCGCAGCTCGTCGTCGACTTCCTCCTCCTGGGTGGGCTGCCTGTTGTTCTTCGACGACCACTTCTTCAGCAGCAGCGGCAAGTCTTCTTTCAGCTGCCTGTAACTTTGAGGAGGAGGAGACTCGCATTTCGATGGCGTTTTTGCAGCAGCAGATCTTCCCCCTTCTTCTTCCTCCTCTCCTCCACTATCAAATTTCATCATCACGAGAACAGAAGAATCCGCTTTCTCTTCCTCCTGACGACTTTGAGGATCCTCTTCACTCGGTGAACCCATTCTGATACTACCATGATCTGATGATGCTCGAGGATCGATGCTTGATTGCAGCTAACAGACTCGATTGTTCGCACCGAGATCCATGCGACAGAAGAAAAAGGAGGCTTGAGACGTCGTCTCAACTGCCGCTCCCCCCTAGCAACGACCGTGTGCTGCTTCCTTCCAGAACGAACCGCGATGGTGCAAAATTTCATGACGCGAGACACATGGACGGGGGACGTGGATGAAACAGTCTCCGTGCACAATCCCAGCGACCCAAGTGTCGGAGATTCAAAGCGTGCACATGCAAAGCTCTGCCACGAGGCAGCCAGTTCCGTTCCGGAGTCATGCCTTTTTTCCCTTCTCCACCGCCGGTCATGGGTTCCCCCTGCAGGCAAGCAGGTAGGCAAAACGGTGGTGGTTCCAGACGAAGAAAGAACCACTTCCTTCTTCTCGAAAGATTCTCTGCAGGCTTGCTTGCTGTGCAGATTGTGCGGACCTTGATTGCTGTGGGACTTGGGTCGTATGAAATTTTGCGTAGAATCATCTTCTTCGCAGATTGTCGAAGTTTTCTTGCACCGATTTGTCTGTCGTCTTTGTCTCTCTCTCTCTCTCTCTCAGATGTGTGTGTGTGTGTATGTGTGTTTTACACCAGAATCTTTGTCCAGCTGCCAGTGTCCTAATTTCTCGGATTGTGGAAGCTTAAAGTTCTGCTCTCACTGGAATTCTGCGAGGCTTTCAGTATGCTGCTTTCTCGGATTGATTGATTGCGAAGCTGCATTTGTGTTTTGATTCTTCTCTCTCTCTCAAATCCAATCTCTGCGTGGTTTTCAGTATCCTGCTTTGAAAGCATTGTTTCGATTGTTCTCTCTTACACCATTGAATCTCTCTCCCGTAGTATCTCAGATTGTTCTCTCTCTCTCTCTCTCTCTCACAACATTGTATCTCTCTGTGCAGCGTCTAGTGTTTCAGATCATTCTCTCTCTCACACCATTGAATCTCTGTGAAGCTTGGTTTGTTCTCTCTCTCTCTCTCTCACCAAATCTCTGTGCTGAATTTTCTGCTTCGATGCAAACTCTCGCAACTGCAAACGGATCGAAATTTGGAACAATTTCTTGCACATTTTTCCATTCTCTTCAACACCCATTTCTTCTGCACTCAAGTCTGGTGTGTGTAGGGTTTAGGTTCATGATCACAAATAGGTTATTACATTTGTCTCCATTTTTTTTCAAGAACCCCAAGTTGGCACTTTCAAACTTTTCCTTTGTAGTTATTCTACAGGAATAGGCACCCAAAATTCAAAATATTTTGTTCAAGATGCTACACTCATTTTTATCAATACTAAGGTAGACCAGATCATCACCTGCCGCCTGCCTATGACCAAACACTTATTTATATCTTCATCATATGTGCTTCATTTTGAGGGATTTAAAATGGGAGCGCTAGTGAAGCCCTAGAAATCATCTTTGAAGTGCAAAGGAAAAGTTAAAGAAGAAAAATAAGCTTTGCAACTTGCAAAACCCGTTGTTTTTCTTTTTTCTTAGCTTACTGGATTTTGGCCCCTAGGTAATAGATCTATTTTCATATGAGGATTTTTGAAAGATGATATTTTGGTTTGTGTTGCAATGAATGATTTAAAATATTATGGGAGCGCTAGTCAAGCTCTAGAAATCATCTTTGAAGTGCAAAGGAAAAGGATTAATGAAAAAATAAGAAGAGAAAAAAAAAAAGCTTTGCAACTTACAAAACCCATTGTTTTTCTTTTTTCTTAGCTTAATGGATTTTGGCCCCTAGGTAATAATAGGTCTTATTTATATAAGGATTTTTTAAAGATGATATTTTGGCTTGTGTTGCAACTTGAGATTAGTTGTAGAGTTATAATATCTTGAAGGATTTTGGTTTTCTTTAGAGGATTTTTTGACAAGTACATTTTTCATGGTGAAATGTTTGAGTTTCCATAATTCTTGTTTTACCTTACGATACGTTTTAATGTAAATGGCAAGGCCACAATGTGACACACACCTTGTTTGTTTGTTTGGATGTGACCATGCCATAACCTTTGAAACCATGGGTTTTTGTATCACCAAAATGCCTACGACAAGGTGATATGCAGATTTGTGGTTTTGCCCTTTTTGAATCAATAGAGCAAAAGTTATAGAATTTAGAGTGTTTTTTTCTTTGAAATTTTAATTAAAATCAATTTCACAGTTTCATAAGAACTCTCTCGAGTTAAAGCCCACTTCAACTGACTAGCATGGGATGAGGGACTGGACCAAAAGTTTAATATACTTGGGCCAAGAATGGAGTGGCCCAATACTTGAGTCAAAGTTGATCTTTCAAAAGTAAAAGGAGGTAATGCAATCACTTCCCTTAACTATTTTCTTTCAATAATATACCCTAATATTTTACTCCCTTATTAAAACACCATGTCAGT
>Ga0116231_10002097_pt1 | contig 41660 bp, 26 predicted proteins | sample S1TSphgellanicum_2_FD_89695 | JGI IMG/M metagenome (GOLD analysis project Ga0116231, IMG submission 89695) | Host-associated microbial communities from peat moss isolated from Minnesota, USA - S1T2_Fd - Sphagnum magellanicum MG | ecosystem: Host-associated > Plants > Peat moss > Unclassified... | reverse complement strand
ATTATTTTAACCTAACTTAATTTAACCATTGTCAATTTTAGCCTAATTTAGTTTAGCCATAAATATTTTAGCATAATTTAATTTAACCATATTTATTTTATCCTAATTTAATTTAGCCACAATAAATATAGTCTAATTTAGTTTAGCCATAACTATTATTACCTAACTTAATTTAGGCATAATTAGTTTGGCCTAACTTTATTTAACCACATTTATTTTAGCCTAGTTTAATTTAGCATAATTTAGTTTATCCATAATTAATATAATTTAATATAATTTAATTTAGCCTAACTTGATTCAGCCATAATTAATTTGGCCTAACTTAATAGAGCCATAGTTAATTTAAATTAATTTAATTTAGCCACAATCGATTTAATCTAATAAATTTAACCATGGTTAGTTTAACTTTTTTTTAAATTTAACTTAGGTTAGTTTAGGTTAGCCTAAGTTAACATGGGGTTAACCTTAGTACTAAAGGTACATAATACTATTATATATAGCCTATATAGATATATTAAATATAGTATTTAAGTATGTATAAATTTAAGCCATTATTTTTATGACACGTGTCCATGTTGTACACATTTAGTTGCACACACAACCGTATGGCCCAAAAATTATACAATAGCAAATTTGTAGTTGCAAACATGACCAAGATAGTTACAAACGACAACCAGTGGCATGCCAATTGCATAATGACTGGTTGCAAATGACAAGATTTCTAGTAGTGACACCAAGTTTTTGGTTTTCTATTATTTTTGTGTTATGACAAGATATAATTAATAACAAGTGTTGGGTAGTTGTGTGTTTTTTATATTATTACAGGTTATTTATGTAAAGGTTTTACTTGGGGTGCTAACACCATTTGTTTGTGGATTTTAGCAAACACAATGTTTTTGTACTTGTTTTTCATGTAGAACTCCTTTGGGAGTTGAACCCAAATAAAGTTAAGTCCTTGGAATTTAAAGGTTGTAGGAAGAATAACAAAAAATTTCAAAAAAACACAAGAGGAAGGCCCATGGTTTCATCACAAGGGGCCCCCTTTTGTTGTTTTAAAAATTTATTTCATTATATTTCCCCTCTCCTTCTCTCTTTTCTTTTTCCCTTTCTTTTGGTACCCTCCAAGTACAATAATAGCAATTGTAGCATCCAAGGCTATTGTTGTTGCCACCCATTGTCAAGAGCTTAAAAATCCCCAACTTGTTTTAGTGTGGGCTCATGATCTACGAAGGGGGGTTTGCCACCTTCCCTTGTCATCGAGTCATCTTCGTTGTCCTATTCATCATCGTTGGAAATTTGAATGCAAAGTTTAGTAGTGACATGAACGTTGAAGAGGTTTTTGTGTGGCAAGACATGATAGTGGGGAAGAAGAAGAAAAGGAGGAAAAAGGGAAGAAGAAAAAAATGAAAAAAAGAAGAATGAAGAAAGGAAGGGAAAAAAAGGAGCTTGGAGGAAGGTGGCAATGGTGGGAGTGTGGAGTTGCACAACACCATCAATGTGAGCTCCTAGTTCACCCGAACCTCCCTTTAAGCTTGCCAAGTTCAACAAGTTGGGAGGTCCGCAAGGTTTAAGTGAAGCCCATGATAAGAAGCGTCGAAGAAGGTCCAATTTGAACCTCCCTTTTTATTTTTCATTTTAAAAAAATTTCTAAACCTAGGGCACAAATTCAACACCACTTTGAACTTGCTAGCATTTTTTGTGTTTTTCATCCATTTGAATGATTTCATCCAATTTTTGGATGAATTTTTCTGATCCATTTAGCTAAAGGTAGTTAGTGGGTGAACAAAGGTTAATGATCGTGTGGGTAGGTTAATTAGTATACAACCCACCTTCAAGCGTACACTAGACAATTCGACCTTTGAAACTCAACAAAAAATTAAAACTTTAAAATTCATTTTCATTTTCATTTTGAATTTATTCGAAAATTCATATCTTCCTTATATAGTGTCAGATTGGAATGATCTTTATGTCATTGGATTTCTTTTATAGAAATCTACAAGATGAAAATGTGTAGACATTTTGGAAACTACAAATTTTAGAGGTCCAAAGGCTATTTTTCCTATTTTGTGAATTAATTTCCATTAATTATGGGGAAATTTGTATCTTTTGCATTTGAAAGCAAAACTAGAAGCTTTTTTATGGTAATTAGTTCTTGTTGAATAACACTTATAGTGTGAGAGTTTTCAACTTAGTTGGAACTAAGCATTTTTGGAGGCTCATTCTAGGGCACATTGTGGTTTGTGGTTTGTGGTTAGCTTTTTCGTACTAAACATTTGGTGATTCAACATTATGATGATGAGTTATATTTTTTGCGCCTTATAGGTGGTGGAATGTTGTGCCACTAACAAATGTGGAGGATTTGAATTCCTATCATGATTCATGTGCGAGAATCACAAAAGTGGAGATTTGTGTTGCATGAATTAATTGTGCATCTCCATTTGTGTTTATTGGGTTGTGTTTATTGCCTTTCAACATGTTGGTTGGGTTGTCATATGTTTTCAAGGGGTAAGGGAATTACCAAGGTGTGTGCCATTCAATTACAACTTGCGGGTGAGCACATGTTTTTAGGTTGACCTTTTGGTAATATATGTTTACTATTCAATGTGAAACTTTAGGTGAAAGGCTATGTGCCTTCCCATGTGTGCCATTATTGCAGCAGTGAACCTAGGTGTTGTGATTGGTGTGGTTCATGGCCATGCATGGTACAAGGTTACCACCCAATCCTAATCACTAAACATGTCCTACTTGGCTCTTAATCTTTTTGAACATGTTGATTAGGTTTTAGTTAGGGTTTAGGTTGTATTAGGAAGCATAATTACAAATATGTTTAAATTTTATCACTAGGATGTTGCATTGCTTATTGTTGTTGTGAAATTGGGTTGATAATCAATAAACCACCTTGTTGTGTTCATAATGTGCCTTAGTTTGTTGGCCCTATGAAATTTTTTGTGGGTACAAATGCCTGAAACATATAGGTGCAACACCATTAGGTTCATGTATGAAGTTAATGTTTTAGGGGTTTGGTTAAGTCGTAATAAGTTCAACATCCTTATAGATTAAGTTTAAGCCATCATAGGTGTATCATCCTTTTGTGATTAGATTTTAGAGGGGATACTCAAGTTAGGTTTAAGGTTCATCATGGAAGTGACATTAGATTCAAGGGATAGGGCCATTATTACTAGTGGTTTCATTAGGCAAGGGGTGTAGTTCGAACCACCCATACCACCTTCATCATTATTTTGGGGGAATTCTTTAAATTTACGAAATAAAAATTTCTCCAAGGTTTGTCACCCCACCATTGTTATGGGACATGGAAGAAATGCATAAAACCACCAAAGGGCCTTGTTGTTATTCGAGGGCAATTGGCATCGTTGAGTTTGATGATTTCATTTAAGAGTTTGACAATTAATGTGATATGTAGCAAATGTGTAATCCCCAATTATTCATGTCCTTCATGGCAAGGAAGGGTTTGTTTCAACATTTGGAAATGCCGCCTATGGATGACTATCATGAATTCAAGCATGCCCATGAAATTCAAATTGAAGAGTGGTAGCTATATTGGTGTCCCAAATATGTTCCTATCATCATGGGAATTATGGCCCCAAATGGTGCAACGATAATTCCTAGCATTAGTTCGATAAGTGGAAGTGAAAGTGCTAGTGGTAGCAGAACCACCAAAAGTGGTGGAACTACTGAGGGTGGTGGTGTAAGGGCATCCACTAGTACACGGGGTCCATTGCCCATATTTTACCCAATTGTGGATTTCTTCCATGAGTTGTGGTGGAATTCCTAAGAGGTTAGGATTGAGAAACTATGAAATTTGTATGATTTCAAAAATAAGCCCCATGAGAACTTGAGAAAAACCTATGCACAAATGCGTAGGTTGATCATGGTGACACAAGGTGTCATAAAAGCCCAAGTAGTCCATTTTGGTATGGGATCCTAAACAAGGAGCTTAGGCATTGGGTGCAAAATGTCATTTTATTGCAGCCTACCCAACCCACATTAGTTTATGTGTTTCAATTTTCGAAAAAGATTGAAATGAACATGGTGGAGGAATGGGTGGTCACCCTTGGGTTCAACAAAGAAAACCCAAGGAATTTTCCAACACCATCAATTCAATAATCACAAAATTAGCCCACCAAAGTTGTACCACCCAAGCCCAAAGGGGCCAAACCATATTTAGGTGGTGGTTCCACATCCTATTCAATGAAATAAGGTGGAGAAGACAAATGTTGGAAGTGTGGTGGCCTTCACAAGAAGAAAAATTATCCCAATCCACCATAAGCCACAACTTCCAACCTTAATCCCAACTAACCATGTTCCCATTGTCATGCATATGGGCATGATGTCAATCATTGTTTCACATTTCACCCATAATTATGACAAGGTCAATCACAAAACATCAATGCTAGCAAGGGTCAAGGTTTTGGGAAAGGTCAGAAGGGGAAAAGTGTGGCCAACAAAATATTGACCACCAAGCCTACTCAAAGCCAACCCAACACCATGGAGGCTAGGTTTGCACATTTTGAAGCCCTAATTGCAAACATGGCGGCCCAAGTGAAATCTACTACATTTGGGCCAAAGAAGGCCAAAGATCAAGAAGATGGCCAATCATATGGTTCAAATGTTTATCCAAGATTTTTTTGTGGAGCTAGTTTTTCAGGATCAGTGGCACTAGATGAGATGATGCCACATATGTCAAGAGATTATGAGTCATGGTTAGCAAATGATAAAACCATGTTATGGTTCCAAATCCTAGTGAGATGATTTCCACAACTGCACTGGTGACAAGAATTAGTGTGCGAATGCCAAAACCACGAGGTGTTGATGAAAGATTGGATCTTCAACGTGGTGAGGCTCAGCTCTAGGTGCAACTCCCACAATCATTTGTGTTAACAAACACCATTCCCCATCCCATAAAAGCATCAACTTATGGTGGAATGTCAAGGAAGGCGTTTAGTTTTATTATTAAGTCCGAGGCACCTAAAAGTTTGATGGGGGTGGCCAAAACACTGTGTTGAACACCATTATTTTTTGTTGAAACATTGGCCATTTTAGGTATTCAACCAATTGCCATGTTTTGTTTAGCAACTACATTATGTGAAAATGGTGGAACGCCAAAGGTGGTGGTTAGGTTGAAGGACATTTTTGTGCTTTTTATAATTCTCCATCTAGTTTTTAAGGCCAATTGCACGGATGTGTCCAAGGTTCAACCTAAATCTTGCAATGCGTCTATAGTCAAATTTCATGACCTTTTAACATAACTAGCCATTGATCGAGCTAGTGTTATTCTTAGGGTTGTGGTTGCACAATGAGGAAAAAGTGTTTTAATTGAAGGGGGCATTAGCACAATGATATTGACTCCTTTGGGTGTTGTTGGATTATGGTGCTCAACCACTAACGTTGGGCAAAATTATTGTTGATGGTCTTGGATTGACCAATGTCAATCTTGACCCATGCCCATATCACATTTTGACATATATTGGTGGGTTAGAAAAGGCATGAAGGTTATTCAAATAGGAGATTATGATCTAGGTTAATCCTAACAAGCCAATAAACTACATTGTTATGTAGTGGGCCCAAATAATGGTCACGCATGAGACATCCTATAATGTGTTGGTTGGAGGTGTGGTGTTGTACCCCTAGGGGTTACCATTGATTTTTGGGAGGAAACCACATATTACCATCTAGGTTGACAAACAAAAATTAATCATAAGGCTTCATTACTAATGAAATTCATTAGGGGGCAAACATAAAAATCTAATAAGTCAATTCTATAGGTTAGATTTTCAAGCCTCCCACATGGACTTGAGTTGTTGGAAGGTAATGTCCATGACCAAGATGCACCTCCAAATGATGAATTGGCGATGCCAAGGTCATAAAGGATGTTAATCATTCTAATTTCTCCATTAAATCTTATGCCACCATGGGGCACATTGATTGAACTCTAGGCATCAACGAGTCATTATATTCATAAAGCTTGACACATTTTGCCATCACCAAGCCCACAGTCACTTGTGAACTTTGGAAATGAGCCTCCATGTTTAAGCCCATTAGATACCAGGGTTATTCAATGGGATATTCCTGAGGATGGGATGTGCCTACTAAAGTTATATGGAAGCATTAATTTTAGATTAATTGTAATTCCACAGTCATGCATCTTAATTTAGAGATACCATTATGTGGAAAAGGATCCACAAGCCAGGCAAGCTTGCATGCGACATGTCATGATGTTGCAACAAAGGTATTTCCACTTGTTACCAACATTGACCGTATAGGATTATCAATGTTCATTACCAAACAACATGACCTTGCTAAGGACGTTGAATTTGGCTATGATTGGGCCAATTGATTTGATCATTTATGGATGGTTGTGTTAAGGTCTTTCACAAATGAATACAGGCCAAGGATTTTCCAATCCCAGGTCGGGTTTATTTTGGAAATTTATTCGTGTTGTCCAACATTTGCACCAGTCACATATGCACCCATGTGCATATTTGTTGGAAAACATCCCACCATTGGAAGATTATAAATCAACTATTTTGGTTGGATGGCAACAAATTAGGGTTTGGATCGGTGAACCAGTGCAAGTGATTGTTGCTTCAATTGGCTCACAAGCCCATTGGTTTCAATGGATGTGAATTAACTTAGCACCACTAGAGGTGATCCAACGAACATATGAGCTCATTCCTGGGTCACCCACATGTTTGGTGGACGACATACCAATGGATCCATGATGCCATTCATGCACGATTATTGATGATGACTAACCATTTATGGTTGTGGTCAATAAGGTTGGCCTTTCAAAATAACCTTACTAACATTATTGAATTTTTCAAACTTTCATGCATTTAGGAATGGGGGCCCATGGATGATTTGGGATTCCCATTCATTCAGTATGGAAAAGCCCAATGTAGATGAGAGGGAACGGGCCATGGGGTTCTACATTAGCACCACAACTATGTAAGGCATTTTCGAAATAATTCGTAGGCGGATTTTGGGGCAAGTTATGGATCTCAATTGCCTCACATGGATTTTCAATTTGGTCTTGGCATAATAATTACGTTTTGGCCAATCCTACCCACTCTACCCCATCTTTCACTTGTTGCACCTTTTGTTAGGTTAGCTATGGTGGTGCAAAGGGGGGTGATATTACAACATGACAAGTAAATCTTTGGCAATTATGGGATCAAAGATGCCAAGGGACATTTATGGGTGTGGAACATGAAATTAGTGATGTGAGGGTGCTAAAACATGATGGCACCTTTCCACATTTGGCATAACAATCACAGGCCATGCCCTCAATCTTAGGTGTTAAGGGATGTTCCATCATCTCAACCCAAGGTACAGGTGATTGTAAAAACATGGGACCCAAGAATTGGCCTAGTGGTTACAAGAGGTGAGGTGCATGAAACATGATAGATAATACGAGATTTCACTAAATGTTTTGCCTTTAGTTTGAAAGAATTATGTCAGTTAAAGGGACAAAAGGTCCAAATCATATTGGAAAATGATAATCCAATTTTCATTTAGCCGTACATGCTTAATGAGGTGGAGAAAGCCTTGGTTTAAGCTCGAACAACAAAGTTGTTAGATGTTGGTTTAGTGGAATTATTTACAAGTGAATATGTTTTAACAAGAGTGATGCCAACCAAGGACATTTTTGGCAATTGGACTAAACATCGCATGTGTGGGGATTATCATCCGGTGAATAAATGGATTCGTTTAGATAAATATGCCATGCCCCCTACTTGAAGAGATTTTTGATACCCTTGGACAAGCCAAGGGTTTTAATACCTTGGACTTGCAATATGGCTACCATTAGTCACCATTGAAGGAAGGTGATAAAAAGGTCAAAACAACATTTTGGGGAATTGACACCCATGCGAAAAATTGTTTGTACCAATGGAAGTTTTTGCCATTTAGTTCAAATAATGTCCCTGCAAAATTTCAAAGGGTCATGGATCGAGTTTTGGTCGGACTTGGTTTTGCTAAATGCTACATTGATGACATCATTGTTTTAAGCTTGACCCTAGGAAATCATATGCACCATTTGCAGGAAGTGTTTAGAAGACTTAAAGAACATAACCTTAAACTTCATCTAAGCAAGTGCCAATCCTTTCATATTTAAGTGGAGTACCTAGGTCACATGATTTAGGCAGGTGGATTTGGGGTTCAAAAGGCCAAGATTAAGGCCATTTCACAAGTTCCCCAATCAACATACATCAATCAATTACGAGCTTTTTTAGGCTTGTGTAATTACTACTAGAGGTTTAAGAAAAACTTTAGTAACATAGCCAAACATTTAACCCAACTTACACGAATTGACTAGGAGTTCATTTGGGATGAAGCACAAGAATAGGCCTTTTAGGAATTAAAGGCTAGGCTTTCATTAATTCCCATTTTGAGGTGACCCATTCAAGGATAGATCATTCCAATTACACATTAATTGGAGCATTATAGGGTTACAAGCTATGCTTACCCAACTTGATGATGATGTTCAAAAGTTTGTGGTGGCATATGCCAGTTGGTCCAACAACAAAATTCTCATGATGTGGACATGGAATTGAAGTGCATTTATGATGATGCACTTGTCATTGCATATTTGCAAGCAAGTGAAGTTCTATCCGGATTAACATTCGAAGAAAGATTTTGTGTGTGCGTAAGGCTAAACGATTCAAATGGGAAGGTAATTCCCTCCTACAGGTGTGGGCAGTTGGACAAGTGAAGGTTATGCCTTGTCAAAAACAATGTGAGAGCCTTGTGAGGCATGTTCATGAAGAATTGGGCCATTTTGGGGTTTGTTGGACATATAGTTTGTTCTAGACACAATATTGGCGGCAAAGGGTATAATTGCAAATTCAACAATTTGTTTCTAGGTGTATGGTGTGTGATTGAATTTGGGCATTTTTCAATGCACCTACACCTCACCTACAACCCTTACCAATTATGGGGCTCGGGTATCAATGGAATTTGGATTTTGCCGGCCCATTAAGTTTAACACTTCAACATAATTGATATGTGGGTAGATGCAAGTTAAAGTGGCTCACTTTTTGCGACCTTATGGACTTTCTACACAATGTACTTTATTCAAATGCCACAAACACATTGTAGAATCATCAATTTGACAAAAATATTTATGGATCAAGATTGCCAACTTGAATAGGAATATTTATTAAGGGGAAAAATTCAATGGACATACACCAATCGTACATTATTGAATTTTTAAATTGAACATATATATACTATAATCTAGGTTTTACATTAGCATTCAAATGCATCTTTTGTTATGATTTCATTTCAATATTTTTTATAGGGTACATGATGGAAAAAAATATGAATTGAAAAAAATTACAGTAAAAATTTTAACAAACAAATAACTATGGATTTTCAAATGACTAGATTTGGGCCTTATTTTCAAAAGTCCCAATCTTGGTCATTTTTTGTTGGATTAATATGTTTTTCCTCTAACATGTGTAATGAATATTTTTTTAAATGGGCAGCCTTTTATATGGACTTTATTAATTAATTAATCACCACATAGGGCCCACTAAACATTGGTTTTTAACGTTTTTTTCATTATAATGTCAAATTTTCCATTTATATAAACTTTTGGGACTTGGACTCTTGCTGTTTTTTAGCCATTATAGCCTGCATCTACCCATGTTTTGGTTATGATTGAACGTTTCTCTAAGTGGTTGGAGTTGGTTCCATTCATTAAAAGAAATTTTGTAATATGTAACCATTCAATTTATAACTACATGCGACTACATACAACTATTTATCATTTGCAACTTTGTTTTATCATTTTTACAACTAGTCTCCATGTTTAAAAATTTATGACTATTTTTATGATTATGGTATGATTATTAAATCACACGTCCTTCCATATTGATTAGATTATTGGATATTTATCCAACAATATGTTCTTATGGTCATTTAGTTACAAAATTAATTACAACTTGGTTACTTATTATGGTATGTTTATACATTTAATGTACACTTGGGTTTTGAAGACTACATTAAGAATATATTACATAGATTTTATTTAAAACATATTAAACATTTATTAAACATATTTAACATACTAAAGTGCATTTTAATTATATTCAAAGTATAATATTAAAATATTTTTAACCATATTATGGGCATATTGGATTGAAAGAAAATAATTTTGATTATGTATGGTTCATTTAAAAAATACCATATTTATTAAGGTATGATTAAATTATAATAGCAAGGTCATATTAATATGATATAATTGTTGCATCAAATAAACATTAATTATTGATAAATTATTATTTTAAAAAATTCATTGGTTAGTATAAAGTATGAACCAACTAATTTTATGTAATCATTTACTTATATTTTAACTAATGCCAACAAATTAAGTAATCAATTATTATTTATTAGTTATTTCAAAAAAAAATTATTAATTTGAAATAATAGTTAGTTGATTAAATTTTGATTAATTTCCATCAATAAGTCAATAAGTTTATAAATAAATTATATAAATTTAATATTTTCAATCAATGATTTGTCAGTAATACATCAAATATTACTTTTTACTTAATTAGTATGAAATAACTAACTATTATAATAATATATTCAATTAATAATTATCTGATTATTGATTATTTAATTAATTTTGAAATATCTGATTAAATCTGAAATATTTCAATAATCTGATAGGTAGTTAACTAATCAAAAGGTATGGTTAATGGCTAATGACTGTTAATTAGTAAATATTTAGTCAACCAATGAATAATAAATAATAAATAATAAATTATTCACAAATTAAATTGTATAGTTACTATTAATGATTAATTAAAACTGATTTCATTTTCCTTAATAAATAAATAATATTGATTATATATATTTCTAATACTTAATTTTTAATTGGTTAATATTTAATCAATTATAAAGTAGCAATTATTTATTAATATTTATTAATATTTATTAATCAAAAATTCTGGTCAGTAACTAATAAACATTAATCAGTTGATATTAATGGGTTATTAAAACTGATTTAGTATCTACTAATTAAGTTAATAAATTAGAAATTTAATAATCATAGTTAATATTCAGGAATAACCAATTAATTAATAATAACTTAAAAGATAATCAATTAACACGTAATTAATTTTTTATTCAATTAGTTGACACTATCAAGTTAAAAGGTTTCTTTTTAGAGGTAAAAATAATATTTTTAATTAGGTAATTAAATAAATAAAAAAGTATTGTTTTATAAGTAATTTCCAAATAACTAGATATATTAAATACTAAAATGATTAATTTGAGATTTGATTAATCAATTATATAGTTTTTGAAATAGTTTATTATTAGTTTTGAATTATTACTATGAACCAATTGATTAGTTATTAGAAACCATGAAAAAATAATGATCAATGTTAATTCTGAAATTATTAAAATAATTAAACAATAATATGTAATAAATAGTTTGGAAGTGGGTGGGTGGGTAGGTAATTTTTTAGTTAATTAATTATTTATTCTTACCTATTTTGTTGTATAATTGACAAAACTAAAAGCAAGCACAAAACTTGTGGAAGAAACATTTTTAATTACAACTGAATTTGCAATTAAGGTACAACTAAAAAGTTTAACACATATGTTTTGTCTTCTAATGTTGTCTTACAAAGTATTTTAAAAGGTGACTTTTCTTTTGATCTTACATTAAAAATCATGTGCCATTTGGAAACTAAAATCAAAACATAAAATAAAATAAAAATATTTACATGGGTACTTTTTAAATACCCTATTTTTCCACCTTTTTACCTATTGACCTACCTTCCTATTTAGGTAGATTAGTGGGTAAATGAGTAAGTAACTTAAGTAAGTAGGTATTTTTTTATGCACAAACCTACTTACCCACCCATGTAAATAATTTTTAAAAAAAAAATTTCCCAAAATTCAATCATATTCCACATGGCAACTTTTGATTGTGCCATCTGTCACAATATAAATACATATAAATCAAATAATCATAATGGGTGGTTGAGATCAACATTTCAATAATGCCACATGTTAAATTTTCCTTTGTTTAAGTGTCATTATGTAAATAGTTGAAATTGAACCATGTTAATTTTTCTCATTATATATTATATTAAATCATGTATTAAAAAATTTCAAGTTTTGCCATATGGCAAATTATGATTAAAGAATGTGTTGAAATCTATGGCCATCCATAATGGATGGTCTAGATTAATATTTCAATAATAATAAAAATTTGCCAAAAAAATTATTATGTTGACAAATGGCAATTAATGGTAGGGTTATTTATTAGTTGCAAAAGAATGGTTAATAGTTGGAAATGTTATACACCAATTGAAAAATGGAAGTGTATATATTGACTGCATACTTCATCCATTGGAAATGTGTTGACATCAGGCTAAGTCATGATTTGCAATCAAAGGTTCAATAAGATTTCATTTGTGCAATTAAAGGATTTTTTAGTTGTGAAGATGATTGCAACAATTTTTAGTCACAAATTGGCATTTTTCTATTAGTGATTATTGGATCATAGCAATGCAAGGGCAACATATGCATTTTTGGACAAAATACTTAATAAGTTTGGGGCTCCAACTAAAGTTTTCACTAACCAAGGTACAAAATTCCATGGGGAATTCCAAGAGTTATGTGAGAAAACATTGATTAATCATCACATAATTTCACAAGACCATCTTGAAATAGACGGGTTAGCTAAATGAACAGTGTAAACAATGAAATGAGGTTTGTGGAAATATGGTTTTCACAAGGGCCATATTCGAAATTAGGACTACCATGGCTAACTATGGGGTATAGGTTTAGTCGACAAGTTTCTCCTTCATTTTTTTCACCATATTTTTTATTATTTGCCCATGAGCCCAAATTACTAGCCTCAATTTGATGAGATGTATTGGCAATAATCAACATGGATGATCCTAATGCGTGGATTTAGGCATCTAAGCAATTAACCATTTTGTTTTGACGTGTTATGCCCATGGCTATGGAAAATTTGGCAATTGCCCAACACTATAATACATTCCATTATGCCACTATACATGGAGGTGGTCAATAACCTTGGATTTAAAGGTTTGAGTGAGGAGATTAATGAAACATGGTTTTAGATTTTATGGCTAGCAAGTGTGTGAAATTATGAATTAGCTTATCCGTAATTAATTTTAATTTTCTTTTACAATGGTTGGGTTTCAACAAAGTTGTTGCAAGTGGTGGAACAATATTAATATTTCTAAAAGCCCTTATAATTTAGCCAATATATACGAATTTCATCTCAAGTTATACATGCAACAATTTTTATGGTCTACAATTGCATGAATGAAATACTAATTGTTGCAAAATTACATGGCACCCTAGACACAAGCAAAGGTTTCATGATTCATCATCTCATGAATTGGAAGAGTTCAAAGGAATTTAGATTACAAAAGGCTTGGGGTGTTGAAGGTAGGGCTAACATGGGTGTGTAATATGAAACATGTTTCAGGTGATATAGTCCATAGAAAATAATGTAATATTTTTTTAACACCCATTTTTTAGGTTATATGTAACTTCATTATTTAGGGTTTAGGGTTTAGTCAATAGTCACATTACAAACCTTAACACTAATGCCTAATAAAATTAATATCAACATTGCAAGTGGTTCACTTAGATATGGCCAAATTTGAACCCTAATTCTCTATCCATTTTTTATCAAATGGAATCATGGATTGTAGTATGTTTATAAATATAAATAAAATTAATTATATTAATATTCCATGTGGCAACCCTAGATGTTTTAACAAGTTTCTTAATCCAACACCGTTCAATTTTCAATGATGAAGATAAACTAATCAATATTGAATTAAATTTATAAACTATGTCACATGGCATTTATCAATAGTTCCACGTGTCATCATTTAAACCATCAATAATGGATGATGAAGATAAAAGATTGTAAAACTAAATTATTTTTCTGAAAAATCAAAATCTTGCCACATGGCACAATCCAAAATGTCCACATCCAAATATTTAGGACCATTCAAAATGGATGTCAACAATTTGATAATTATTTCAACTTTTAATGTATGTGAAATTGGAAAATGTGCCACATGGTGGATTTCAATTACACCAAGTGTCACTATTATGAACCTTTGAAACATATGATGTGGATTAAATGATTTTTTAAAATTATGTTTTCATGAAATCATCATTTTGCCACATGGATGATTCCAATTCATCCACGTGTCACCATTTATGACCATCCATAATGAATGGCCTAAATTATAAATATTTTATAAAATCCATTTATCCTAAAACAACCCAAATATGCCACATGTCATATTTACATAGGGCCACATGGTGACATTGTGTGTCGTTTAAAATAGACAATGAAGATATATGTGATATTTATAAAACAAAATTACAAGAAAATATTTTGTGTTGTTAAGTGGTGAGAAGTAAGTGGGTTATACATTAGTTGCAAATAGCGGAAACCAGTTGCAAGCTCTATATAATTGGTCAATAGATGATAGAGTATACATTGATTATGTACAGGATCTGAGTGAAATGTGCTTACATCATGCATTTTCATTATTTGCAATTACATGTTGGGTACAAATTCACATATGCAACTAATGAAATTTTAGTTGCAAAAGTTGGTTGCAACTCATTTTTAGTCGCAAATTACATTCACAAATTGATAGTTTTCTTCTAATGGGTTAGTTAAGATAATTAGTTAATCTCAAACTAGTTCATGCGTGAATAAGGTTTGAAATATTTGTCATGGGGTATAATCCCATCTTATGTGACCTCAAATCACTTTTGGTGATTTGAGATTCTAAAGCATAATTCATGTTTTGCAATTTTCTTTGTTATGCAAGTGTTTTTGGTTTTATATGTTTTGGGCTTGGATTCATGCATTGTTGTAGGTGAGTCAATTTTTGGTTTGGACGTAATGTATCATTACGGTATTTTTTATGTTATGTGTTGTGAATGTGGTGAAAGTGATGGTTATAAGCACCAACATAGGAACACATGACAAATTCTTGGGTTTTATTTGCATGTGTATAATGGAAAAGACATTTTACCATCCCAAATTCTAACTTTAGGTTTTAGGTTTGGGCTTTAGGCTCATGCAACAACTTATGTTTGAATAAATGTCAAATAACATTAATTTGTTTAAGCATAAACCTAAACTTATTAGTAAATAAACATTAGTCAATTGACAAGCTACTCCATGTTTCATTTCTATTTGGTCTAACCTAAAATTTATTAATGATATCAATAGCCTAATGCTAGATTCACTATTAGAATTCCTTTTTTTTTTCCTAAAAATTTTGGTAAAAAAAATTCATTTTGGATAGATGTCAAGAAAACCTCTTAGTCGTTTTGGACAAATCATTTTGAACTTGTCCATTATGATTAGGTTGTGTATTTTTTGACCAAGTTGAGGTTGGCATTTTTTAGTCGTTTCTACTAGTATTTTTGACTAATCATTTTGATTGGTCAAACACCATTTTGACCAGGCAAATGCCATATGGCATTTAAACAATGGCCACCCAAGTTATTCCAAGTGGCATTTAAACATTGGCCACTAGGCTATGCCACGTGGATAAAACCTAAACAACCTAGGTTAAGCCTAAAATTAAATACCTACTCCTAAAGTCCTTATGTTTAGGAACCTATAAACTAAGTTCCTAGGCCTAGGTCTAGGAACCTATAATAGATGACTAAGTAAATAAGCCTATAGTAGGTTAGGGCAACATAAGCTATGACCTTTACTAGGCTTAAATTAAACCTACACCTAGATGACTTAGCTACAAAAATCTTATTTCATTTTGAATTTGGCTCATCCCAAGTGCCCTTCCTTGTTAAATTTCTTTTTTGGTCTTGGATGCTTATGGTGCATTTATTTATATTGTTCATCATTTGGAAAGGATGACAAACAACACGGGACAAACTTTTGGGAAGGAGAAACACTTTCATGTCCACACAACATTAAAGCCTTTTAATTCACACAACATTATTCCAAAATAACTATGTAAGATACATAAATTGAATAAATAAATAAATAGGCATGTAAATATGTATGTTAATTAAGTTAAATATAAATTAATAATAGTTAATGTCTAGTTATTTAATTATAATTAATAGTTACAACCATATTATAAATCCTTAAATTATATAAAATAGCAAGATAATTAGAATGTACTATATTATTGATTGATAATTACAAACAAATTATAACTAATCCTTACAGATTTGACCTAATTCATTATATATTATCAATGATGTATTTGTAATAATTAATATATAACTATTTAATTACACATTCATTAGTGTATTTTAAGTAAATAACTAATTAAACAACTAGTAATTTATCATAGGTATATAAATAGCCTACCCTAACTTATATAACTAGGTTACCTATAGGCTAAAATATAGGTGAATAGGTGGAGTATGTGTAGGATATGTATAAATAAATACATCTACATATAAATTATTTGTATTTATGCTATTTAGCCACATACTTACATTACATAAGTTAAATAGGTGGTTAATTTAACCTACAAAAAATTAATTATGGAAAAACTAATGATTGGTAAAATAATAATGTCTAAACCAACCATGATGAAAGTAATTATGGATACATTAATGATTATTAAATTAATAATGACTAAACCAACCAAAATTTAAAAATAATTATGGAAAAACTAACCGAGTAAAATAAATATGGTTAAACTAAACATAAGTAAAATAAATATGGCCAAATTAACTAATGAATAAATATTTGTTGGTTAAACCAACCGTGGTTAAACTATACATGGCTAAACTAATTATGAATAAAGTTAATATAGCTAAATTAACTAATTAATAAATATTTTATGGAAAAAAATATGCAAAAATTAATTATGGCTAAAATAAACAAGACTGAAATAATTATGGCTAAAATTATAATGGTCAAAATAGTTACGGCAAAATTAACCATGGCTAAACTAAAAATTGTTAAAATAACCATTCATGAAGTTAACATGGCTAAACTAATTAATGAATAAATATTTTCTGAAAAAACCAATAATGAAAAAATAATTATGGCTAAAAATAGAATGATTAAAATAATTATGGCAAAATTAACCATGACTTAACTAGATTCAATTAAACTAACTATGAGTAAATTAATTTGGCTAAATTAACCATTAATAAAATTAAGATGGATAACTTAACTAATGAATAAATATTTTATGGAGAAACCAATAATGAAAAAACTAAGTATGCCTAAAATAAACATGAATGAAATAATTATGGCTAAAATAAAATGGTTGACATAATTATGGCAAAATTAACCATGGCTAAATTAAAAATGATTACACCAACCATGAGTAAGTAAATTTGGCTAAATTAGCCACTAATAAAGTTAATATGGCTAAACTAAGTTATGAGTATATAATTTTATGGCAAAACCAATTATGAAAATTTTAAGTATGGTTGATATCAAAATGGTTTAAATAATTATGGCAATATTAACCATGAGTAAATAAATTTGATTAAAGTAACCATTAATAAAATTAATATGGCTAAACTAAAAATGTTCAAACTAATTATGGCAAAACCAACCATGACTAAATTAATAATATATTAAAATTAATTAAAATTAATTATGGTTAAAATTATTAAAATAAAATAATAAAATGCTTAAAAATATATATAATTAATTTAGTTATGCTTAGTAACCATGGTTAAATTCATTATGGCAAAACCAACAATGACCCAACTAGTATTGGTTAAATTAATTATGTTAAGTTAATTATCATGGTTAAATATTTTAGGGCTAAACCAACTATTGTTAAATTAATCAGGGTTATATTAGTTATGGTTAATTTTAATTTTAATTAGTTTTTTCATAGATAGTTGAGCCATAATTAATGTTAATTTAATCAATTTAACCATAGTTAGATAAACCATATGTATATAATTATTTTAACCATAGATAATTTGGTCATGATTCATTTAGTTACGATTAATTGACTTTTAGATTTTCAAAAACTTTTCTAATTGGTCAAACATAATCAAAATGTTGCATGTGGTCCCAATATATCCAATTAGTATTGATTTGTAATTGGCACTTTTGACCAGGCCGTTGGCGATTTTGACCAAGCCTATTTTGTTAACCCCTATTGATTGAGTATAATAAATGACTTTATTGATTAGGGCACTTACCAATTTGACTAAATTGGGTGGTTTTATTGACTAGGCCACTAACCAATTTGACTAGGTGATATTTTTTAAAGCCTAATTTTACTAGATGTCCAATTTGACTAATTGTCAAATTGATCACTCTAGTCAAATCGATTAATCAAAAGACACCTATTGTCATTCAAGCCTTTGGCCTCTAGTTAAAAATACATGTCCTTTAATAAAAAAAACCCATCTAATCAACATGGTTAATTTTTTGAAATAAGAATTTAGTAGTGATTTTTTGTGCCTAATGGCACTCCCAAAAGTAATGGAGTTTAATTTCCAACACAATTTTGATAAAAAAAATGTAGTTAGCCACCACTTGTTGGCTTATCCTTGTTCTTCAAGTGTTAACAACCATTGCCTTATGCCATAATGATCAAATAAAAATTACTTCTCTCTTGGCCCTTTTACGAAAAGAAAATTTCCATTTTGCACTTGACATTTATAAACAATTTGCGATCACATGAATCACAAGCAACTAATTTCCACACAGTTGTGTGAAACAAGTTACAATAGATAACCAATTGCATGCAACAACTATGTATATGACATGTATATGGTATCATGTATATATACATTTATTCATATTTTTACAATTTAAATTGTATATGCAACAAGATGTGAAATTAAATATTAATTTTTTTTGTAATGACACATGCAAAATTTTTTAGGCCAATTATTTAATGACATGTGGCATTAAAAAGCTCATTTTGGTATTTATTATTTTAAATCAATTAATTATATCTCCATTGTTCAATTTAAGGTTTATAGGATGTTGACACATGGCACCTAAATAGGTAGGTGAATAGTTTCAATTTATTTATTTTATCTTGGGTTTAACTTTATTGCCATAATGTTTTTATTGATTCATCCCAAATGCCAAGTTTGTTTTTTATATTTTAAAGTTTTAATGCATTAGTTAAACTTGAAAGGTTGGACAAACAATGTGGGATAAAATTTTAGTTGCATCCTATTTGCATTTTAGTTGTAATTTATGTTGCAACTAAGGTGCAACTAAAATTTTATCCCTATGTAAAACTAAACATGACTTTTCATTTAATTTTTTCCTCTACCTTAATCATTTCAAATGCGTTTTGTTGTTTGCAATATTCGTATCCAATGTTAATGCAAACCAAAAAAATTACAATGATAACACAAGAAAAAGGAGCAACAATAACAAAGGAAAAAGTAAAACAAACAACAACAACAACAAAAAAAAGGAAAAATTAATAATGAAAAAATGTCTAAATTTTATTTTTTTAATAAAATAAAAGAAAAAACTTGAAAAAACTAAATAAATAAATCATAAGAAATAATAATAATAATAAGGGTGGGGGGGAAGGGGGGACAAAGCAAAATAATAAGGAAAATAAAAGCATTTAAAATATTAATAATTAAATAATCAATTTCTCCTTTTTTTTGTGGTTTTGTCCCATTTTTTTTTCTTCATGAAAAAACAAAAAGGTTCATGTAATTGGGTTCCCTCAACATCGTAAAATTAACATTCTTACAATGAACCAAAAATAAAATAAAATGATGACAAGGAAGAATTTTTTAAAAAAAATGTGTGGATTTTTTTAACAAATAAATTAAAAAGAAAAAAAGCTAGGAAAAGAAAAAATGAGAAGGATTAAAATAAAATAAAATAAAATAAAAGTAAAAAGAAATATTAAAAGGAAGAAAAGGAGTAAGGTACCTCCAAAGTTTTTTCCTTTTATTTTCCTCTGCGAGCTCCTTAAGCTCCAAGCTTCACATTCACATGTAACTTGCAGAAACAAAATTAAAAGAAATTTAACTTTGAGTGTGAAAAGCCACGGGGGAATTTCAATATTTGAAACTTGGAATGTTTCAATATGGAGTTTGGCAATAGAAACAACAACAAAAAAATATGGGAGGTTGTCATGGATGACATTGTTAACATCGTCATCAACATTATTGCCAACATCATCATGGATGAATTTCATCCATGAATATTCATTTTTCATCCACAACATGTAATTAAATTGTAGTTTATGATTTTTTTCAAAAAAGTTCGTTTGATAGTGGACATATAGAAACTTACACAAAATGTCTTTGAACTAGGTCTCCAAAGGGTATAAATATAGGTAAAATCCCCCATAACCGTTAATTTCTTCAATATCAATATGACGTATTATAAATTATCATAACCTTGTTCACATCATTTCTTGTTCATGTTTTCAAATGTTATTAAGATTAGAATTTTTTTGGACACTTGCTCTACATATTTTGTGTTGTTGTCTTTGATTTTCATGTAATGTGTTTGGATTTATTTTTATTTTTTTAGTCGTAATTTGTTTTGGTTTCCATGTACCTTGGAAATCTCATTGTTTTCATTGTTTCTTTTGCCCACGATGAAGACACATTGTGAAGGGAAGTAAAGGGTAAATATGTAGGAAAGAGCACAATGTGAATAACAAGGAGGTGAATAAAAAGTGAATTGGAAGGAACATGAATGAAACCAACTTTAATGAAAATTGGGTTTCATCCCAAATCCTCCTATAATGAGTTTCTTTTATGGTGTATTTGGTGGTGGTGGTGGGGGCCCATGTGACCCAATGCCCACAAATGCGCCATCTTGTTTTGTGGTTGTTTTGGGTTTCAATGGATGAATCCCAACTGCTTTCCCTTTAAGTTTACTCATTGTTAATTAATCCCATATAGCTACTCACCTTTTTACCTTTTTTATTTGGATTTTTTTTGACACCTCTTTCCCTTTCTCCCATTTTTGTTTCTTTGTTTTGTTCCATTGTTCCAAATGGCACCAAGGACATCAATAATCAATATTTATGTAATAGAACAACAATTGACACTTTTTTAATGTATTTCAGAGGTAGGTATTATAATGTGCCTTTGGTCACCTATTATAATTTACATTCGAGTATACTATCATTGGAAGCTATAAGGTTAAATTTTAGTCAAGGATTTAATGTTTTTGTAATATCAACATTTGTTGGCACATCTTTGGGTCTCTTTTGACATTGGTAGGTTTAATTCCTCATTGGTCTGTAGGATGCAATAATAAGTGCGCCCATTTAAGTTAGGCCATGTTGGTGGGAAATAGGTAGGTAGGGTGGTGGAAGATAAATTACCTATTTGTTTTTTGTGCAATACCTTCATCTTTTGATGATGACATCCCTTATTTAGTGAGTAGGTAAATGGGTGCAAGCATGTTGTTTTAGGTAGGTGGGCAAGCATATAGGCATGTCATTATGTAAGTAATGTGATGAGCCATTTAGTTCATAGGTATGGGAAGGAAAGAGGTTAATAGAAAGGAAGGGAGGAATAAACATATTTTCTTTTGAAAAAAGAAAAAAATAGACATAAGTAAAACATTAAATAAATTAAAATACTTGCCACACACGTCATTACATCAACCACAAGTAAGTGATAGCAATGTCATATTATCAATAACATTTAAACCTATAATGCCATTTAACATTAATCATGACATGGATGTCCTGTTGGCACCCAATGTTATTTTGGTGATGCATCTTGTGACATGATACCATTGTTAGAATGGATGTTAGTGAAAACAAAGAAGTTAATTTAAGGACTTAAATAATGAACTAGTAAATGGGTGGTAACTTGTATTACACGTTTAACAATGACCTTGTGCACGAGTATTCATATTTAACATACTTGTTAAAATGCTCCACTTTTAATTTTGTCATTACTTTTAAATTATTTTTTTACACATATACCAACTTGATTTTTGTTGTACTTTTGTGCAATAGTTCTTTTTTTTTCTTATACATATTCAATGCAGTTTTTGTTGTATTTTCTTAAAAATGATCAAATTCTTTGATGGTGCATCCAATAATGAAGGTGAAAACGGAGATTGCAAAGAAAATGTGCATAGATAATTTGCATTTAAATATCAAAATTAAAATACTTATAAAAATATTTAATATTGAATTTATTTTTTTGAGTTATGGACATGTTATAATGTTCTTTTATTAAATTATTAACTTATTAATAGTTGAACAACAATCACAAAATAATGGAATAAATAATACTTATATAGTGGGAACATATTGGCATAACTAGATGTATTGATGGGAATCATAATTGGTAATTAATTACAAATGTCATAATTAATGGGCAGTGAAAAATGTGTACATATGGCATGATTGTATGTCGACAACTGTACATTAGTCACAATGTAATTGTTAATTGGGTGCTACATTTACATTACTTGTAATGTAATTGTCACACACAACTAAAGTACAAGTTGTCAAAAAGTCAAACATGGTTGACTATGTTTATATGTATGATGCGTACATTACACCATGTAGGTGTTCCACTTGAAGCTAAATTGCAACTATTGTACAATTCCCTGATTTTCAAATGTGACATTATTAATTACATATATATCCATGCTCTAGTTATAGTGTAGTTGTATATTAATTGTTTCGAAGCTCCAGTTGTAGGGTAGTGTGGTTCTAGTAAACAAGATTTCTCATAGTGAAAGTAAACAAAATTCAAAATCATTGTGTGAAATCAAGGTAAAGAAGCCTTGCCAATTTAATTAGAAACATCCATAATTGCTAATTACATTGGTAAAAGCCAAATGTGATGAATGTTTAATTTGCAAGTTTGAACAAAGCCAATGTAAAAGACAATTTAAAATTGTGCTCACCAAGTGGAAGAAAATATTTGAAGTAATCATGAAAGATGGAATGCCCATGGAATGTCAATGGACAATATAAATGGTCCCATATGCAAGGACAAATGGAACATTATATTTGGCAATTTGAAATGTATCCATGATAATACGAAGAGCACATGGCACAATTGAATTTACTAGGAAATATCACTTTAATGCACAATTCAACTCAACCTCCCATTACGATTCAATCACAAATTCATGATATGGTTGGTGCTTTCATTGGACATTGAGTTTTTTTTTGCACTTGAACATTCGTGTGACCTCATGGATGATGGGGACCTTGTGCATGTTTCAAACACAAATTGTGAAAATATTACAAATATTGATTCTTTTTAACAAACTACACACAATTTGAACTCTCCTCATTAGTGAAATCCAAAGTCATTTGTATTGTTAGACATTAATGGTTCATAAAATTTGCAGGGTGATTGGGAGCTATTGCATATTTTCCTTCCAACAATGTTTTAAGTTCCCATGGGATGGATTGTATCCACTATTGAAAAGGTCATTAAATTATTCATGCTAAGGTGTGTTTATTCCCTTTTAGCAAAGTCCATTGCCTACTAGTTGACAAAAATATACATGTTGAAAATAAGTTGAGGCAAGGGAGACACACAAACAAACATTCCTTGTGAGAAAGAAAGGTGTGGGAATGTAAGAGAAAATTTCCAAGTTCCCAAGTGCTTTCCCACTTTTGGGAATTTGGAGTCCTAATTTGTCTTGCTATTTTGGAATGAGGTTTAAAGGGTCAAACCTTATCCAAATTGGGTTTATTTTAGACCATTGGAAGCATTTTGAAAACTAAACATGTAAAGTGTGTTCACATTTAAATTTGAATATTTGAAACATAAGTTAAATGGACAATTGGATGGTTAGGAATCAAAATAATAATTCAACTTTTGACCATTGAAATGTTTAATAAAAGGATCAAATCATTTTTGATTGAAGAGTGTGATATGGTGTTGAAAATCTCTTTTCAAGGCTATAACTTTTATTTTGAAAGCTTTTAAATTAGAATCCATATGAAGGAGTTATGAACCAACAAATTGACAGATTTCATAACTTGGCAATTTGGGAAGATCAAGAATGTGATTTAATCCCATTACCATTTATAAAGTATATTATAACAAGAAAAGTGTTGATTCTTTCCAAGTTTGGGGCATGGTGAATTATATGAATGTGTGTTTTTCATAATTCAACTTGTGTATCAATTTGGTTCCAATTTGCAATAACCATTTTTTTTGTTAATTTGTAAAAGATTGATTTCACTTTGAGTTCATTTTTAAAAAGTTCATCTTAGTCCTATCCCAAAGCTCCCAAGTCCTATTTCTTTGTGGGATCTAGGGAACAAGTCCTAAGTTTTCATTCCATAATGAAATTGGGAATTGATAATGTTTTTTTTTACCTTTGACATCATTTGACAAACCAAAGGATGTGTCAATAACAACCTAGGCACCAGAACAATATACAATGAAATGCATGTTTTTAGCAACACATTATGAAGCATGTAACATCATCAATTTCATATTCTTGCAATGACATTTATAATGTTTATATAGTTTCACAATTGAAATTAACTTAAAACAAAACATGATTCAATATTATTGTATAATAAAACACATGACAAATATGTATTGAGATTTTGAATAATTCCAATGACGTAGGAACATGTTTATATGGGGTTCTTTGCAAAAAGTTTCGAATGTCACTTTTACACCACCATTCTAGTTGTATGGTCATCCCTAGACCATTCCAAAAACAATTTGAAACTAACTACCTCATTTTCAAGCCTAACTATATCATAATTACTTTCTTTATAACTACTTCCTTTTCCTATTAACTTTCATAATAGCTGTCTCTCACCTTTCCTAATAACTACCTCCATTTTATAACTATCTCACTTTTTTTCCTATGCACCAAGATGGATATATAAAAACAAATTAACATGCATCTTTTCATGTACATGAAATGTATATTAATTTAAATTACATTTAACATTGACATAAATATATAAAAACATAAGAAAAATTTAAAATAATTCAACATCACTAGTAGCACGTAGCAACATGGAGCTCAAATAACATAAAACACATAACAAATATGTATTGAGATTTTGATTATTGTTCTTGGTCATATCAATTTGCATTGATGAATTAAATAGCTTCCCAAATCATTGTGTGTTTCATAAAAAACCTCTCTTTTTATTTCTCTTTGTATTTTGAGGGATCCCCCCAGCAGAAGATCCCTAGGGAGTTATGCGGTGGGCAAGATCCCACTATATTTCTATGTTCCCATGAGATGCCAATTCTGGTGCAAGGGGATGACCACTATGATGCATAATGTGCAGAATCTCAGTCTATTCCGGAGCCGGCTTCTGATTCTGGAGAAGGCTGCTGATTCCGGACAGAATCAACAGACTGCTGATTCTGTCGTAGAAACACACTCACGACACCCTCGCGGTCATAATGCCCACGTCGCGCGCTTCGCACGCTCATCGCTTAGGGTTTCGGTTTTTACGTGTCTCTCTCGCGCGCTCGTTCTCTCTGTCTGTCTCTCTCTCTCGGTGTTTTTGATCCATATTTTCGTAGCGATTTCACGGTTTCTCATCGGAGAATTTCGAGTTGCGGCGCGCGTTGTTGTGGTGATACGGTGGGCAACGGGGGAGAAACACGGTGAGGCATTTTTCGAGCACGAAATTGCGGGCAGAGTAGTGGGGGAGGGGGTGGGGTGGGGATGATATGGGAAACGAGCGGCAGATAGAGATGCTGAGGGCGAAGGTGGTGGCATCCATGCCACTGCGGAAGTCGCAACAGTCGACAACTTCCGTGGTAGTGGAGGAGAGGGAGGAGGGTGAGCTTTCGGCGGAGGACGAGGAGTCCTTGGTGCCTGCAATGGTCTCGTCCTCACCCCCACCTCTCCTCCGTGTTTTTTTTTTTTGTTTCCCCCGTTTCTTTTACCCCCTCCATCTATTCCATTACTGCCGAAATCCCGATCAGTTTTCTTTTCTTCGTCTATATTTTTTTTCCACTGGAGCCCTGAGTCTTCTCAAATTTGTAGTCTATGTTTAATTCGTTGGTTCGTGTCATATGAGGGATTTTGAAACCGAGTTGTGAATTTCTTGTGGACTAGATTGTTAGGGATCGGATTATGCATCTGTGCTGCCTGTCATCATCGCTCTTTTCGTGTGCTGAATCTACTCTGATGGTGCTGAGTTGATTAGGGCATATTCTTGGGCGTTGAGTATTGTGGTGGGAACTCACTGTACTAGCTAGGAATGGTCTTAGTGGGCATCGTGGTTGAAGCTTGGGACTCGGCAGACATTGTAAGTGTTTGTAAGAAGGTGGTCTTGTGGATGTAATCCGAAAACCCTAATTCTGACTCTTCACTGCAGCAGAGTTTGCTTTTGGGATGTGTATTGTTATTAGCTATTTTGTTGATGGCTGCAACCTTCAAGGAGTTCGAGAGATTTTGTTCTCTGTGGGAGTGACTTCAGCTCCTTTACACTCTCAAGGAGAGAAGATGGGAAGTAGATGGTGGTGTATGTCAAGTTATGTAACTTGTCTTCTGTCTTGTCTGTCTTGTCTTCTGTTCAGAAAAAAGTGTCAGTGCTGTTGCACCCCTAAGCCTGATTTACACTTTTTTGAGCCTTTGCTTTGTTATCTCCATGAATGTTTGACAGAAGTTTTACATGTCTTTCTGTGGTTTTCACATTTGTCATTTGTGGTCATGTGCAATTTAATTTGCAATGGTGAGTCTGTTGGGGAGAAGAAACTGTTCTGAAAATATTATCTGCAACAAGAAGGTGGTTGCTGGTAGTGCTTCTGATGCATTCAACTCTTGGTGGTGGCAATTAGGGCACACGTGCAGCACCATCTCGAAACAGGGTGCCAAAGCTTGAAACACGCACTCAAAGCTCTATTGAGGAGAAGCCTGTTTTTCCCACAAGTTCCAAGGCACAAGCTGCACAACCAACAACACAAGTATCGATTGTAAACAAGTCACAGCTGCTCAATATGTTTAGTGCTCCTGCTCCCCCTTTGGCCTCTCTCCAGGGACCCATGCCAGGTGTGTTGAGTTGGTTCTGAATCTGCTATGGTGATCCTCTGTGCACCTCATTCATTCTTGTATTGCTGAAGCCAACAAGATTCTGTGTATGGATTGTTGTGCGCTTGCATGCTATAGGTCTGAAGTGGAGAGCTTGCTGCTTTTCTGTGCAGTGAGATATCCAGCGTCAGCAACACTTTCCAAGTCACAATCTCAGGTAAGGAAAATCTGTTGGTCACCTTTCTATAAATAATTATTTTCCTGAGACAGGTCAAAGGTTTTTATGTTCTTAGCAAAGGTGGCTATCCACATATCAGCTGACAAGCAGTTGCTGAATGTCAATTCTGAGGCTGTCTTTGCTAAGATCTTTGTGGAATGCAACTGTGCAGTTTTCCCCTACAGACATAGGTTTAGCAAGGCATCAAGGGACACCTATGCAAATTGATGCCAATTCTTTTGGAGGCCAGATGAATTCATCTATGAACAAGCTACGTGAAGTTGCACCAGCTGCATCAACGCAAACTGTTATGCCTAGTTTTGGCCATCCTATCACACATGGTAGAAAGAGAGGCAGAAGCAGAGAAGCCATAACAGTCCCTTTCACGCATAGCAAGGTTGCTCCCCCTGTTGCACCCCGAGTACGTGCTATTGCCATGTCCTCAGGTACATTTATGTCTCTGCAACTTGTTTGCATTCTTTTGGTGAACTTGGACAGATACATGTCTGGTCTGGTATGAAGCAATAATTGTGTGGTGACCATGGATGACTTACAGTGTGTGTTTTAAATGCAATGTGAGCACTATGAACTTGATGATCCATGCATTAGGTTTTCTCGAAAGGTCATGTTCTTAAAGTTCTCTGTGTTGTCTTAACCTTCTCATGCTCCTTATTTGGTTTTTTTCGGTTTGGTCTTTGTTATGTTCCTCTTTCTTCTTGGTTTCTCTGGCTATCTCCTTCTCTTTTATGGTTGTTAAGCTAGCAGCATGATGGCAGAGTCTTACTGTTACCACCTGTCTTGTGATAGAAACTTGGTACATTGATTAATTTGACATTGACTTCCACCCAATGCTGGGAGTTGATGAAGTCTGTTGGGAGTTTCATGATAGCTGGTCACTACCATACATGTCTCTGTTCAAGGTAATTGGATGTGCATGTGGCTATTGCTGTTGTTTGGACCATGCCTCATTTTTCCGTGTATTTTTAGGGTTAATACTTTCTTTTTCTTTTTCTTTCATTCTTGTCAGCTGATATCTTGTTGCTTTTGAAATCTTTATAACTTATTATCAAGTCATTTCTGAATTCGATTCAGGTTGATCTAAATTGTGACTATGGAGAAGATCTCTTATGAAGATATATGTGTATATGCCAGTGTTCATGGAAGAGCAATCTTGAGGTCTGAAGTCTGAACTTGACTCTGGTTTATGTAGGCCTTCATTCACCACAGCCTGCATCTGCACCTGTGAGTGGGGTGCACAGGGAAGTTGAGGCTTTTCTTGCCAGTTTGCACCTTCCTGTAGTACCTACATCTTCCACCCCATTAAGTGAAGAGAATTTTGTAATAAAATTTGACAGTGACAGCGATAGTGAAGGGGAGCAGCAGCTGATTAGATCCAACCAGGGTCAATTTACCAGTGCTACCAGTGGACAGCAAAGCACAAGTCTCTCAAGCCAGAGTCCTGCAGACATGAGATCTGAAATTGATCGAATGAAGAAGCAGATAGCTGTTATGGAGCGAAGCAAGGCTAAAACCAACAGCAATAGCAATCTGACCTCTCAGTCTGTTACTCTATCCAAGAATATTGGCCCTCGCACTGGCACAGTGAATCTGGAGAATCTGCGCCAGCAAATAGCTGCCAAGGAGAATGAGTTGCTTGAGCGTCGCCAACGCCTGGCTGTCACATCACCTATGGAAAAGCCTCACTTACCAGTTGGAAAGGTTCTGGAACAACGAAATGCTACCAGAGTAGGAGATGAACAAACAAGAATAGGTAGTGCTGTCCAGTTGACTCTTGTGGAACAGGCTGTTCAAAACACTGGTGCAGAAGAAGGCAAGCTGGTACCCTGTGGTCCCAGAGCAAGTGTTTCTGGGTCTGCAATACTCTCTGATGCACGAGATGTTGAGGGTGATGTCGGGTTGATGTTCCAGAAGTCTGGGGCACCTCAGACCCTGAAGAGGGCAGCTTCAGAGGTGTATCTCTCTGGGGAACTGCACAAGCTTCGTAAAGTGGAGTTGCCATCAGTGAGCCAGCCACAGCACTTGGTGTCTGCAGCACAGAGTTCTACTGCACAACATGGTAAAGGCACACTTGGTGTAGAATCTATTTCATCTACTCAGGCAGATGGGCGTGCAATCTTCAAGACCAAGCTTGAAGATGGACATTTTCCAGTTCACGCTCATACATCAATCCCAGTAACGAAGAAATCTCAGACACTGTCCACGAGGACAAATCTATCAAATCCATCTGGAGAATCTGCTAGTGTGCCTGCTGAAGACATGACATTCCTAGTAGGTTCTCAGGGATCACAAGATACAAGCATAGTCATAAGCTCTACAGGCCAGGCTATGTGTGCTTCTGTAGAGCAAGGCCCCATAACAGCGTTTGTTGTCAGTCGCCCAGATTCTGGTTTGAGTAGCAAGGATGGAGTTCTACGAAAGGATGCCCAAGGTGCGGGCTTGAGTTCTTCTGGGCCACAGGTTTTTGTGGATACCATTCCTGTGGAATCACCAGTGCCACAAGAATGTGGAAATGAACATGCCTTAGGTTTAGAAGCTGAAATTCTATCTTCAACTTCTCAGCAAATAAATGTGTTTGAACCAGATGCCCCACCACAGGCTACTGTCTCTTCAGTTGGCACCATGGTTGAGCTTTCTACTGCAAGTTCTGCTGGAACTCCCATTCATGTGGCAGAATCCACTCCAAGTCGTTCTATTCCAAGCACTGTGATGTTGAGCACACCAACTTCCTCCTTGCCAGCAGCAAGGGAGGAAGTAAGAAGGGTTGTACCTAGTTTCACTATCAAGAGTCCAATCTATTCACCTATTACTACAGCAACTGGTTATGATGCAGCAATTCCTTCATTACACCTGCCAGGGTATGCTCTGTGGCCACCTTTGCATCAACTTCAGGCTGCAACAAATCAATTAGAGCCATCAGGTATCCGTGGTCCCATTTGGAGTATAGATTCTGCAAGAGAGGGGGGGATGCAGTTGTTACAGCGGCTGCAAGAGGATGAAGATGCTGTGGATAAAGCCCTTGAAGAAGCACAGGAGCACAGACGAAAATGTGAAGTGAGTGAGCGAGAGGCACGGCGTCGATACCAGGATGCAAAGACTGCACTTGCCTCAGCTAATGCACTTTGTGATGCACTTCTGCATCAGCGCAAGCTGCTCTCTGCCCAGCTTCATGCTGCAGAACTTCGAATGCTACAGCTGCCTCCCTTTGCAGTGTCCACTGACAGGCAACTAACTTCTGATCATCATGCACAGCTCACTGAACTGCCTCTAGAATTTTCCTCAGCTGCATGGACAAATCAACAACAGTCGCCACCCAGAGTGCATGTGAAGGGCAATCTGAGGCAGGGAACACGTGTGGAGCAGGAGGGCCAACCAATTACCAATCCTCCTCCTGAGGATTGCCAAAGTATGGGGTCAGAGATGACTATTCCTGCTGCTGTTCTCAAGGAAAGCCCCATTTCAAAGCGTTCTTCAGACAATAGTTCTGGAGGGCATCTGTTGGGACTTCAGATGGTTGCTCCCACTGTTGGAAACCAGGAGGTCCATAGCTATCTGCACCTGTACCCAGCACAGTATGTTGCACAGGACAGGCTTAATGTGCAATCTCATGAAATACCTGATCTAAGTCTTGACCATTGGAGGGTATCAACAGTGGTCAATAAGAGTGATGGTGTTTCTCCTGTACATACAGTAGTGAAGGACAGTAAGGTTGTCAAGGTCAGAATGCCTGCTGCTGCAGCAGATTTGGAGGGGTTGTGTGAGGATTCTGGAACAAATGGTTCGGAATGTCAGCGTAGCAGTGAAGAGAAGAATCTCCAGCATCTCACTCAAAATGGTGTGGGTGTTAGCACACCTATTGAGAACTTGCCTGGTGATAGGAGTCAGAAGCCTGTTACACAGTTAGGGGACACAGAGAAAAAAGATTCAGATGAGAGAAACACTCCCCCTAACGAACAGGTGCAATCAGCAGACAGAGAGCAACCATTGGCAGGTTGGGGTATGGACAAGGATGTTCCTGGGTGTGTGGTTGTGCAGGGTGAAGGAAAAGAGTGTCCTATGAGTGAGGATAAGTTGGGCACATCAGAGACTGCACACATAAGTTTGAAGGAAGAGGATGAGGAAAGGTGTGATGATGACAGAGTGCACCCATGTGCTACCAAGATTACAATCACACCACTGCAGAATGACATAATCAGTCTGACCCCAGATAGTCAGTTTGGCAATTCAGATGGTCCTGGTTTTGAAACGAAGGTGAAGCATGGAATTGCAGAAATTCCTGAAGGGGATGAAGGTTTGGCCTCTTCATTGAGGTTCACTACAGTTTGCCTCAGTGATGGAGGTCAGACAGATGTACTACCTAAAGGTGAGGTTCACCTTCCATTAGAACATCTAGGAATTGTGTTAGTTGGGCACAACACTGATCATAGTGAACAAAGTATTGTTGTGACAGGGGTTGCTTCTGGTGGTGACTGCACTACTTATGTTGAGGATGGACATGCAAATGAGAAAGGTATGTGCTTAAGTGTGCTTCTGCATCTTGGTCAATGAACTTGAGATGGCTATTCTCCTTGTTGAACTCATGTTTAATCTACTGTTGGTAATTGCAGCACAAGAACTCCCTGTTCCTCTCATACTCAAGGATACAGCCATGATTGCAACACAGGACAGTCGAAGTGACAGTGAAGAGGACAGCCATGATGATGATATTTCAAATGAAGTTATCCCAATTTTGCTGAAGTGCAAACCTGAGATTACTGGCTTAAGAGCTTTAGCAGACAATGATGGAAATAATGGTCTCCTTTCAGAGCAAGATGTTCATGTGCAAGGAGAGTCTTTGGTGGATTCCACAAACACAGGTCTTTTGAAGTCCTCAGACTCCCTGACATGTGCAACTAAGGATGCCACTGTGCAACAACTAGAATATGAACTGGCACCTGGCAGCCTCAAAGCTTTCCAATTCCAGACTGACAAGGAGAAGATGGATTTGTTGAGCCAAAAGGTTGGTCATAGTCAAAAGGAAGCACAAGGATTTGGAAGAGAGCAACAATCTGGAGGAGATGAGCATTCACAGGTTCAAAAAGGATCAATAATAGAGCCTGTTAATGAAATCAGAGCCTTGTCACCATGTCAGACCAACTGTTTGGTTGCTGGCAGAGAGCCTAGTATTGAGGGAATGGAAGTTTCAACAAATGAGCAGCTCCCAAGCTCTGTGCTGTATGGAATGTCTTGCTTCTGTCTCAAAAAGCCACCTGAAGAATCTTTAGAAGTGGTGGAAACCAGCCTGACCACTTCTATGTCATTAAGAAAGTATGAGAGTCCGCTTAGAATGTTCCGATCTTACAGGTTAACTTCTCAATTTGGATCAGCATGGCACTTCAAGGTAGAGTCTAAAACATGGAGCCATGACATTGACATATGGAAACCTCTGTGTAAATTTGAACACCGTGGCAAGTGTAACAATGATGCATGCCTGGGGCAGCACGTGGCAGATTACACACTAGACCACACTGGCCTTCTGTCTCAGTTGCAGAGATATGTCAACCCTGAGAAACAGCTGGGAGATGATGGTATGTCTCCAAGAGCAATTGAGGCAGCAATTGCTGCAATTGTTGACGAAGCTCAGACCTCGGCTAACTTGACTCAGAATAAGGTTGCAAGTGGGAAGTTGTTTCTGGAGGATAAGTTGCAACGGAATATGGAATTATCAGTGCCCATATACCAGATTGGTCCATATATTGTGTTGCCAGATCAAACAAATCTCTGTAGCAGAGTGAGGTGTCTCCTGGGGTTGCAATCAAAAGTTGTTTCTTTCTCTTCCGCTTTACTGTCACCAGCTCTTTGCAGGTTGTTACCTCCAGATATGCCTTGCTTGCTTGCTGCAGCAGTAGAGGATAGCAGTATCACCTCTCCAGCAGAGGAGAGCAGTTGGCGTTACATAGAAGATGCTGGTGATTCACAAGAGGTTGCTGAGGTATGTGCACTAAATGGTTTCATATTTCTTATGCTTTGTATCCCCCTACATATGCAAGATCCAGGGCAACAAAGATGCCATGTTTGCAGGTTTAACTCCTGGATGGCTCTGGAATTTTTGTGACTTGATGGCAGGAGCATGTTTTGAAGCATCCTGGGGACATTGAAGCGTGGTTGGAGCTTGCACTGACAATTATTGACTATGACCTCACTTGTCAGGATGTTGATGCACAAAAAGAAGTGAGTTCAGAGGATGCAAGGCAATGACTTGTTTAAAGTTGTGGGGTGCATGATCACAATCGTGGAATATTGGATTGGGCATGGTCACTTGTAGAAGAAGGGAGTAATGTGGGTTGGTGGGAGGGTGGGGAGAACAGGCTCTTTATATTCTTTCACGAGCATTAGAGGCCAATCCTAGTGTTGTCGTGCTGTGGGTGGTGTACATCGGCTTATTCTACAACAGAGAAAGCAGCATTGGCATCGATGATATGTTTCATCATGCGGTAGTTGTCTCATGCTGTAGTCAAGGATAACATGTTGAAGATATCTGTCTTTTGCAGTGCATTTACACCTAGGGTTATTTTGTCTTTTGACACTTCTCCATTGTCCCTTTCATTCACTTGTGCTGAGTTTACTAGTGTAGTATGTAGATGGAGATCAGATTGTCACAATGTACTGGATTGCTTTGCTACTGTTGTATAGTAATTGCAGACTGTTGCTAGAAAGGAGAAGTTTTATTGTAGATTGCTAGTGTAGGGTGACTTCACAAAAGAGATGTCATTTCCTCTGCTGGTTTGCAGGTGGGTTTCAATCCAGCCTCTTATGAACTTTGGCTGTTACTAATCAATAGTAGGCTGAAGCTTGGAGATTGCCTGGATGCGTATAAGCTGGCATTGCAAGGTCTGTGCTCTCTGGAGGAGGAGGATCGAGAGGAGCAGAGTGCTTGCATACTGGACTTGACCCTACAGATGCTCAACTGCATGTGCATTGCATCACAAACACTTCTGCTGAATGGTTGGGTGGATGAACTTGTTAACCATGAAGGTAGTAATAGGAGACTACTTGCATTTCTCATTCCAAATGACTCCTGTATCCTGTGGGTTGGGTGTGCCTATGCTGTGGCATTTGGTGAGCTGCCACGTGAGTTTGTGCAACGGTTTGGATGCAATCAAGAGTTGCCATTTGATTTGAATTGGGATAGACGCTCAGAGGTTCAGCACAGTACTGGTGGTCCTGCCATCAAATTGCTGCACGCAGGCATGAACTGTCTGGAAGGGGTAGCAGAGCAGCGAAGCCAACATGCCTTGGCAGTGAATTATGTGCAGTGCCTGTCTTTGTACCGTGGGCTCAATCAAGCTCTGATGATGGCACACCAGCTGTGGGAAAGGCACCCTGGCTGCTTGGAATTGGTTCTGCTTGTGGCACGTCTGGAGGGGAACAAAGGTGGGGTAGCTGTGTTTGAACAAGCTGTACGCTGTTGGCCCCAACCACGGGTTGGCCTGCAGCGGCTGTGGAATCAGTATGCATTGCATGTCCTGCAATGGGAAGGCAAGAGTTCAGCCCTGCATGTACTGTACAGGTGTGCTTCTAGAGCAAGTGCACTTGATAGCTCTGCACTCAGGGAGCTGAAGGAAGACAGCAAGGTTAGGGACTCTTTAGAATCTATTGCAGAGAACGATAATAGTGATGGCAATTTTGGTTCAATAGGCGAGGATGCTGTGTTTGCATGGCTAAATTTGGCTCTTTTTGAGGTTCTTAGTGGGGAGAGGGGACATGCACAAGCTGCTGTGGAGAGAAGCCTGAAGGCCGCGGTCAGTAGGGAAGATGTAAGGCACTGCTGGAGAGAGATGGCTGCTTTGACCCTTCTTAGTGACGTTGGTGATCTGAGGCAACCAAGTCATGTCCTTGACCTTTTAGACAGATGCTGCATGGAGACTTCTACGCACTGGAAGTTAACACCTCTCTCAAGCCGATTGTCAAAAAATATCTCAAAGTGTCGCCTCCGCTCCTTTATTGATTTTCTCCTAGGTCCCTCACCTGTAGACTACTCAGTTGTAAACAGTTTTGTCCAACAATATATAGCAAAGGGGCTAAAGTTGGGAATGCATACCAGTAGACTAGTTGAGGGAGTACTTGCTGTGATGCCTGGCAATGTGGAGGTAGTGTTGCCTTTATGTAGGCTGCTGCTTGGACACAATCTGTCTAATACGCAGGAATTTGCTGCTGCGGTGTGGACAATCTCAATTGTCTTGAGCACCTTGTTACAAGCTTGCCCACAAGCCCCTGAACAAGACTGGGTGGAGGTTGGCAAGTTATTAGCCCATCTTGGGGACAGAAGTTCGCTTCAAGAGTTCTATCAACATGCTCTTGTTGTGTATCCATTCTCAGCTGTCCTCAGGCACAGCCTGTTGGAGGTGCAACAGTCACAAGAAGCCAGGTCTGGTGCTGGTGAGGAGGCATTGCTGCAAGGTTGAACAACAATCTGTTGAAAAACCTGCTTGTTTTTAAATTACTGGACAACTGGACCTCCTTCCTTCTTGTTGACCTATGATTGATACATACGGTAGCCCAAGGGGAGGATCATGGAGTAGTGAACAAACATTTTGGAGCAAGGAGCAATGAATGCAAGTCTGAAGATCTGCATTCAACCTGTCCTCAACAATTCTATTGGGAGTGACTTGGTGTCTGTATGGCAACTTTCCAGTGCTGCATCTGTTCATATTATGTGTTCTGTATTATTTGCATATGCACAGAGCCTGGATGTGTTCTAATTGTTGTGGTTTTGCTAATGGGTGCTGCTGGTTCAGTTGGATCCATGTATAATTTGTTGGAGGTTTGTCAGGCTTGCCACTAAAATGATGGAGGATTGTTGTGGTGAATGTTGTGTATATTCAGATTTCCACTACAAGGATCAAGTACGCAGTTCAGGTAGGCTGTGTAGTATGCCTTTGAGATTCACTAGGAGTGTTAAATGTGTTGTCTTTTCCAATGTCACTTCTCTGTGAGGTGGGTTCTGCAATGAGGTGTTCATATTTGTGAGTTATTGTTTTGTGCAGGTGAGTTTTGAGGGAGCTTTGAGTTTTCATAATTGCCTTCTCAAGCAATTGGTGCTGTCAACCCCCTCTGTGTTGCATTGACCTAAGTATCCTTTTAGCTGCTAGCTTTTGTATTTTGTGAAGGAACTTGTTGCTTGAGCCATGTGCATTGTCACTTGGTTCTGTGGTGACATGATGTAGGTTTTATCCAATCCTGTTTTGTTTGTGAGCACCTCTTGAAACATGCTTGTCTGTACTCCCCCAAGCTGCGACTTGGCAGTACCTAGCAGGTGTGGGGCGACCTATGAGAGGCATTTGGATTAGTCTAAGATGGCACAAAGGTTGAAGAAGGGTGAAAGGGGAAAAAATGCAGGCGATAAGACTACATTACACAGTGGGCTTTGACCTCCTGTGCTGTGTGTTGTCTGGCCCTTTCTTCTCTGTTTCAAACAAATGGGTGGTGGTGTCTGTCTTGCCTCCTGGGTGGTGGTTGTTGCTGCATATGGCTACCCTGCATTTTGTTATAGTCAGGTGAGCAAGTGTTATTGCATGATGTTCAGATGCCCAAGACCCATCACGGAGAGAAGAAGATTCAAGCAGTGTTGAGCGGTAGTTACAAGCAAGTCCAGATGTCTAGGTTTTGTCTGATTATGGCCTGATTTTGTTACAGGAACAACCCCCCTGAACATATAACTCTTGAAGCCAATGCTCTTATCTGCGGGCACAAGGGGAAGAATGAGGAAAAGGGGTGGGCCTGGTATGCATTTGCAGAGTTTGTTCAGAACTGATGCACACAAAGTGTATCTAACCAAAACAGTTCTACTATGGACTGTCTACTGGTGGCAATGTGGTTTCTCTCCATTATTGTTATCCTCTCCTCTGTATCAAGAATTCAGTTGTAGTAAAGCTATTCTTTTTGCACAAAATCATTCTTGTGGGTGCTTCTTGATGAGTACAACTTCCCTTTGCTGCTGGATTGTCTACCAAGTTGATCAACAATGAATGAAACAGGATCCTCTGTGGTAGTTAGTAGCTTCATTGTTGCTGAGATTTGGATTTTGAACGATGTAGTTTTGACCCCTCGCTCACTTTGCCCACCAAGTTGCAGTGATGAGGAACTAACCTGTGAGAATTTCGTGTGTTGAAATGAGTGCAGCTTTTACCTAAGTGAGGAGAATTGTTTTACTCACAATTCAGGATCTGTCTTCTTCTGGACTGGAAATTGTCTAAATTGAACTAAAAAGCTCTAGAATGCAGATGAGTTAGTGGACTGTTTCAAGAATAAGAGAAAAAATAACACCACGGATAAGCATATCAGCACGCCTACAAGCATAGTCTGTGCTGTTGGCGAGTGTGAACTGGGTACCCAACTGATTGACTTGTTGCAACTCTACTCACCGAGAGCTTTCCCATGGCACCAAGAGCACCACAAGAGGTGCCATGGTTTGAGAGATTTCACTGCAACAAACAAACAAATCTTCCTTCATAGATAGTAGTTACCCCAAGTACTAATATCTGCAATATTGCCACATTATGAGATGTACTAACCAGTGTTGGGCGGGTATCATAATTTTATGATACCCGTCTAGTCTGGTTTTCACAAAGTATGATGACTGCCGGATACAATTCTCCCCCCAAAATTTTCTAAATATTTTATGTCAGGTAAGGGTATCAACATTTTTAAAAAATTAAACCAATTCTTGCAATGCCAATTCTCAGAAATTTGAAAACAGCCAATTCTCCTTTGCCAACTCTCACAAACCAGGTATTACTTTTTTTTTAAAATTATAAATTAATTTTTTAAATTTTAAATTAAGATTAAATAATTATTGATTTGATTTCTTTTTTAACAATGAAAACATTATAAGCAATGCTAGAAAAAAAATTCTAAGATAATCATCAATTTATTTCTTGAACTTTTACACTTTAACAACTTCATCCCTTTCAAATTCCCCCTTTAAACTTTTCTAACTCCTTTTATGAGTTTATCCATTTCAAAGAATTTTGATAAATTAGATGGAGATTTACATACTATTCTAAAATCATTAAGCCAATTTTTGTTGATAAAAATCAACTTCTCTAAATTTTCTATTTGCAAACAACATCTCCTAAGGTTGGTAAGAATTCCAACCAAATAAAAGATCGTTTCTATTTCTATTTGGGATCCAACAATCCCCAAAAACCCGTTGAACTAAAAATTTGTAGGAAACATTGTTTCATGATTCTGCCACCATTGAAGAGGACATTTAATTTCCTTAACATCCAATTGATACCTCTTGAAAATCAAAAGCTCCCTCTTGACTAATTCTTTTGCTAGTTCACTTGTGCTTATAGTCTATTCAAATATATCCAAACTACAATCCTAATTAAAAATATTCTAATTAACATAATTCCTCTATGATCTCACCAAAAGATGCAAATGTTCATGACATCTAACCAACATAGGATATGTAAGGATTTCCTATCATAGTCCTCAACAAGAGCAACACTTTGTTCCTTTCCAACAAAAGAGGATACTATATGAAGGTTCTTATACCTAAGGTCTAGCATAAAAGAAATCATATTATTGGTTTTTTCCTTATCATAAACATTTAAGAACGAAAGGAAAAAATCCAACACATTGATTACCTCCTTTTTAATGTTAGAAGCTAGCAAAGATAATTCATCACTAACAGCTGAATCATCATCCATTAAGCTTTCAAATGAAGGTACAACTTGATTTTCTTACTTAAGTTTCAAACTCATGGAAATGGCAAAATGTAAAGCATCACTAAGAAGCCAATATGCATGTGACTAATTAAGAACATAGGTAGAAACAACTGGGGAAAGAGAATCAACAATAGTTTGAGAAATTTGTCATGTTAGAATTGGAGGCACTTAACCAGTGATTCACATAACAGTCTATTTGATGTAACAAAGCATAACGGCATATCGAAAATTGTGAAGCCTCTTGAAACATAATGATTTTATTAACAAACTTGCTAAAAAAATAAAAATTGATTAATTATCCTATCAAATTTTTAAGCACAAAGACTCTAAAAAGTTGAAATAATCATGAGTTTGAAAAAGCTACCTTGTTTTGATTGGAGTGTTCCATTTTTTGGGTCGAATTCCAGTTTTAGTACAAGCTTTATTTCCATTCATGTATGCCCTTCCCAAACTTCTTAGGCCAAGTGATGCATTTCTACAAATCTTCTTGGGTAGATTTGATAGAAACATATTTTAGATTTTTGCAGATGTTTTCCTTTACAGTGCCATACTAACATGCTTTTGAAAACAATGTCCAAAACAAGTACCTTGAAAGTTTTCTTCTAACCCAAAAGATTCACAATTTACAACAAACTTCAATGCACCATTCATTGCATTGAGATTAGGTCCTTCGTCTTTGACATAAACAATTTTTTTCCCCTTAAACCATATTTGTCCAACAATTCTATCAAACTTTTGGCCAAGGCTTGCCCTATTGTTTTTGTTGCTTCAAATAACCAATAATGACATGTTTGGGTTGCCCATCACTACTTAAAAAATTAATCACCAATGCAAACACATCACAAGCTCCTTTAAACATCCAAAGATCGAAACTAGTTGTTGCATAATGACATTTTGCCAAGGCATGAACAACATATAATTGATTTGTTTTCTTCACTAACTTTAGTAATATTTCTTGTAAAAATTGATTTTTGGAAAGGAAGTTTAATTTTGGACAAAGATGGAGAATCAAACGTTTGAGCCACATACTCTCCACAAATTGGATAAGTAAATTGTTTTTGACAATTAACAAACCAAGGTCCTCTAAAAAAAAATTATGTGACACATCCTCTTTTTTGAAGGTATCTTTGACATAAAAGAATTTAAAGATTGACCCTCTAGATGGATTTGTTCTTTTCTTTGAAGGTTGTATTTTAAAAATACTTTTCAATAGACTATTCACTTTTTCTTCAAACATTTTATGCAATAAAAGAATGATCTACATCCACATGTTTTCAAAAGAAGTTATTCCATTGGTTTTGTAATAAGAAATCAATCCTTTCCTCACTTGAATTCTTGGATTTATTCAAATTATTATATTTTGATAACATAGTATGTAACACATTATTTGTGTGTTTACCAAATCAACTTTTGCATTGTCATTTACACAATAAAAAATCTAACATAAAAAAGTTATACCATGTGGTTTCCAAATTTTCCTTTGAGCATGTAATTTTTTCAAATTTCCTTTCATTATTTCTTCATTACGATTTCTAGATTCCTATTTGTTTCTGTTTGGACATTTGGATTTTCCTTAGACCCATATTCCTAAACTACATCATTCATACATATTTCAATTTTTTCATTGTTCCCATTTATCATATTTTCATTTGCAAAAGATTGTTCCATTGGCAATTTTCACAAGACTATGTCCAAAGATAATGTAAAAACAACTATTTTTCAAGAAGTTATGCATAAATTCTAATAAACGTTTTAATCAAAAGAAAGAAAAAAAAGAAAGGAAAAAAAAAAGCATTTACAAGAAAATGGGTTTAAAGGTTTAAAAAAAACATTTACAAAATAGTGGGGTTTAGAAAAATTATCAAAAGATCATTCACTTTTATCTTTCATCTCATCATGGAAAAATAGGTTTAAAGGTTTTAGATTTAAATCAAAGGTTCAAATTTTAATCTTGCATAAACAAAAAAAATAACATATTAAAACTCACAAACTACATTAAGACAAAATGTATTCAACCCAAAAAAAAATGACAAACAAAAATAAAACAAACAAACAAAATACAAAACAAAGAAAAAAAACTCAAGACATTTAGGGAAAAAAAAACCTCTATTGTTGGATGAAACTTCTTGTTGTTGCTCAAAGCTCCTCCACCTACACATGAGAGTGGGGAGGGAGTACCAATTGACAAGGTGAAGTAACACAACATGATAACGAACAATAAGGCAATGAAACAACAAGGGGGATGTCGCAACCCTAGCTTTGGGCTCGCGACCAAGGCTAAGGGGTTGCAAGGTTGCGGGCCAAGATGAAGGAAGCCCGAGAGTCAAGGCAAATGCATTGCAAGGGTGCGGGCCAAGAAGAAGTCCGGGAGTCACATCACAAACTCCTGGGAGTGTTAGAAAGTGTGAGGGAGTGAACCCTCACACTCCCAAGGCAACTCCCACTTGGGAGATGGAGTCTCGGTGGACTCCCGAAACTTCAGAGAGCGATTGCAGGGGTCAAAACTCAATGGCTCGTGGCGTTTTTTATATCATTGGAAAGCTCTTGAAACGTAAATGTCTAAAATTGGTTCTCATTGCTCATTTGGACATCTGAAACACAAGTTATGGCCAAAAGAAGGGTCGAGAGTCGAACTGCCAGTTTGACTCCCAACCACAAAAAGTCAGGAATCGACCCGATTTACTTAGCTGCAGGGGGCGTGCCACATATCGTTGGAAAGCTCTCGACGAGAGCTACAACT
>Ga0116231_10002096_pt1 | contig 41662 bp, 31 predicted proteins | sample S1TSphgellanicum_2_FD_89695 | JGI IMG/M metagenome (GOLD analysis project Ga0116231, IMG submission 89695) | Host-associated microbial communities from peat moss isolated from Minnesota, USA - S1T2_Fd - Sphagnum magellanicum MG | ecosystem: Host-associated > Plants > Peat moss > Unclassified... | reverse complement strand
TTTTCTTTTTATTTTTCTTGTTCTACGTTATTTTCTTCTATTATTTATCACAAATTTATTTTTCTTTCTACGTTATTTTCTTCTATTATTTATCACAAATTTATTTTTCTTTCTACGTTATTTTCTTCTATTATTTATCACAAATTTATTTTTCTTCTAGTTTTTTATTTTTTTATCTTCATCCATTTTTTCATTGAACATGCATATTTTATGCCTTACATTTGGGTATATTGCACAAACCATTCAAAAAAACTAGCGGGCATTTGATGCTTCAAATGTGAATGTTGCAAAATAATTATAACAAAACTAATTTTTATTTTGTGACACTTATGCAAGTATTTCACATTGAACTTCATGTTTTTGAAGTTCTTCTAATGCAACATTGTAATATGTTTCAAACTCATATTTTTAGGGAAAATTTTAACAAAGTATTAATGTAATGCTCACATTCAAAGAATGCAAACATAATACAAATGTGAGGTTACAATTACAATAAGACAAAACTTGTATGTATTCAATGCAAATATCACATCTATCAAAACTTTAAGAAATGTCCAAAAAATGGAGAACTTTAATTCCATGCCATTGTTTATGCCAAAAAAACCTAAGTAAGATATGCATGCTATTTTCTAACCTCAAGAGACCCCTATCTAAACCTATTTTCATTAGCTGCCATGTCATGCGTTCATCAATAAATTGTTGTAATAACCACCTTAATAGCATGTTGATGAATGTAAAGTTGATAGTATACCATTGGAATTGAATAGAATTGGTTACATAATGGTATTCCATAGTTATTCAAAATTTGCATCAAACACATGATACACATTAATATGCAAGTTTGAAAAATGTAAATCAAACTCCCAGAAAATTACATGAGTACATATATAGTAAATTGGATTTTTTTCATAAAGAAAATTTGGAAAATAAATTTTAAAAATAGAAAAAAAAATTCATCTTTTGGAATTTTGAAGACCAAAAAAATAGAAAAATAGGGGGGAAAATTATATATATATATATATAGGAAAAACATAATAAAAGAAAAAAATCTTCTAGCATTTAAATAACAGAAAAAAATGAAAATATAAGGCAAAAAGACCCAAAAAGATCTTCTTATTTTTTAAAAAAAACAAAACAATGAAAACAAAACAAGAATTAGAATTCTTCTTCTTGGATTGAAAAAATCAAGGAAAAAAAATCTTCAAGAAAAAAAAACAAACTTCTTCTAAAAAACTTATTCTTTTGTCTTCTTCTCTTTCTTTTTCTTACTTTTCATTTTTGCTTCTACCCTCAAACCAAAACCAAAAAAAGAACAAAGAAAAAAGTATAAGCGTACCTAGCATGATGTGCATAACCTATGATGATGCAAGAAGAAGAAGAAAGAAAGAACAAAAGAGGACAATGAAAGAGAAGAAAATGACAGCGAAAAAGAAGAAGAAAAAAAAACAAAAGAGGACAATGAAAAAGAAGAAAATGACAGCAAAACCAAAAAAACAAAAAAGAGAAGAAAAAACAGAGTTTTTTTTAAGTTTAAGAGAAAGGTGGGCCAGTGAAAAGAAAAAAAATAACCCACCTCAATGATTGGTTTGGTTTAGGTTTAAATGGTTTGAGTTCATCCCAAAATGGCCAAAATAGCCTCATCCACAACTGGTGCACTAGTGGGTGCTCGTTCAATCTGGCCATTGTGAAGGTCCAAAGAAATTCTATTCTGTTCATTTATCTCCAGTTGCACCACATGTACAAAAAAAAACTAGACCTTCTTTTTTGCTTTCAAATCTTATCAATCTTTTTTCCTAAATTCATTACTTTCCTTTCATCTCATTTTGTTCTTCTTCCTTCTCTTATTACTTTTTCTTTGTGCTATGCAGAGACAAGAGAGTTGCATATTTAGTGTAAATAAAACTTGTCTTTTGCATGAAGATTTTCCCCAAAAAAATCAGTTTGTTTCATTTAGATCATGCCAAGTGGGCTATGTGGACAATTTTTATGTTAGGAATGTGTCAGTTTGTCAAGAGTGGGGTCTTTTGTTTTGAGTGATGAACCAATCAGAGAGGTCTATCACCAAAAGAAAAAATAAATGTCAAGATTGTCCTCTCAAACTTGATGAAACCCTGCCAATCATAAATAAAACCAAAGTACTCAAAAAAAAGAAGAGGGAATACAAGGAACAAAATGGAAGGCCCCATGTCCAGAAGACAAAATAACCACCTTAGAGGGCTAACCACAAAGGGAACATCAAGTTCCTAAACCCCTTCCTCTCACGAGAAGCATATCAAAAAAGAAAAGGGGTTAATAAATCATTACAACAACAAGAGAGATTTAGTAACTGAGATTTTGTTTCATCTGGCAATTTTCTTGTTCTTGACAACTTTTATTTTTCCTTTCTCACCTTCCTTGCTTCTTTTTACCGTTCTCAAACCACCCCCCCTCGCCTTGGTCCTCACTTCCACTTGCTGGCCACCCTCCTTCTTCCAACCCTGGCCTCCTGGCATTTTCCACTAGTTCCCATGTAATTTTGAATAAGACCACCATTTACCTCATGTTATTTGATTCAAAAAAATTTCCTACTTTTTTGGCTCCATTCTTTTTTTAAAAACTTACTTTTTAAATGTAGATAAGCTCGAGTATGGAAAGACACATTTTATGTGCCATCTCATATTCAAATGACTCTGTTATGGTGAGGGAGATAAGTATGTTAAGACTCACAGAGAAAAGGAAAAAACAAGGAAAAGCATGAATTTTTTTTTGTTATATAGATTTCAACAAAGGACATGTGGTGCATTCATTTAGGACTGATCCTTTTAGAGGAAATATTGAGGTTTGAATCTCTTGGAATTTATTTTACCTCTTTATTGTCTATGTACACATTTTCAATAACAATCCACTTCCCCCATATGCCAACACGTGTAAAATGTCATAGAATTTTTGAAAAGTTGAAAAACAAATGATATTTCATGTAATCAAGAAAGTCGGCTCGAAGTTGGAAAATGAAAATGGTTGGTGAAGTTGGAGCCAACTTCTTCAAGCAAGTGGGATTGCCAAGGAATTTGGGGAAGTTGGTGTGAAAATGGGACAATGGAAGAATGCAAGGAAATGGAGCCAAAAGTTGGACAATGGATAAACTGAAGGAAGTTGCTTCAACATTTTTGAATAAACCTATAGAAGATTAAGTTGCCCAAAAAGTCTTTTTTTTCAAAAAATTGTCAAACAACTACATCCTTTTCCGAAAAGGGAAATTTTGGCACAAATTCTCCTTTTTTTTAAAAATTCGCCAAATTGCAAAACAAAACTGAGTTTTTGGGATAGGAGAAGTGTCTAAAAATAGACTCTTCTGGATTTGAGACCTGCCCGTGGCCGATATGGTGACAGCGAGTCGAAAATCCAAAAGGGTCTATTATCGGCAGAGGGCGAGTCACAAATCTGAAAGGGTCTATTTTCAGACCCTTCACCTACGTAAAGCACTAAAATTCCTTTCATCCTCATTCTGTCGTAAAGATGCCCTGAAGTTATCCTTTTAAAGTTTTTTTCATCCTCATTCTGTCGTAAAGACGCCGTAAAGGTGTCCTTTCTTTTCTTTTTGGTTTCTTTTTCGCTACACTTAGCTCGTCATTTTTCTTCTCTTGGTTTTCGTCTACTCATTTCTTCTGTTGCATCTGCAGCTCTCTACTTAGGATGTTGATGTTGCTGTTCAAGATGGCATGCTTCCGCACAGGCCAAATCTCCAAGCAGTCATGTAGCCCCTCCCTCTTGGAGACATGCTTTGTTAGAGCTTCTTTCTTTTTCTTCTTGTTTTTGCTGCTGGCTTGTTTCAATTTCAGCTTACTCCAATCTCCTTGAGGAACAGGTGTGCCACCCACGTTTTGCCCTGCATAGATGATGCAGCAACAGAAAGCACCAACAACATCATGATGATGCTCTCCACTGCAAATTAAGTCAACTTCACACTTGTGGTCATCTCCATGGATTTCAGCGCTTTCTACACTCATTCTTCTTCTTCTTCTTCTTCTTCTTCTCACACCGCTGCTACAACTACTCATTGCTTCTTCTTTGCTTGCAGATTGGCACCAACAACAACAATTCAGATTTCTTCATAACCCTAATTCTGAAACAAATGGCAGAGCAGCAACCCAGCTGCAACAATTGCATAGGGCTGCCCAAGATCAATGATGGCAATTCTGTTGTTGTTCTGATGGGCAATTGCTGCAAAACAATTACTAGCTCAACAAACTGGAAAGCACCCAATTCTAGCAAAAACCAGAGCACAGAAATAGAGGGGTCAAGCAGAAGGAACAATGCCAGGGAGTGAGCAAGCGGAAAACCCTGAACATCAAAATTGATGATGGTACCGCAAGTGTGGAATCTAACTGCTGAAGAGGAAGCAGGGTTTTGTCGTTTCTTGTGAGCACGAAAGCTCAGCAATTTCGCGAACACGTAGATCAGCAACAAGAGCTCCACAACTGCCAGTGCTATGAAACCTCCCACAAACGATACCACAGACAGAAATGGTTTCTCTTGGTTTTCGTCTACTCATCCTCCATTTTTTTTTAAAAATTCTCGCATTTTTGAAATTTTACATGGATTTTTGCAATCAGAAAAATAACTTGAAAAAAGAAAAAAAAAGGAAAAAGATGAGAAAAAGAAAAGAAAAAGATGAGACAAAAGAAGAGTACTTTCCATCACATGGAAGGTACTCTGCCAGGCTTGCTTCAAGAATGGGTTTCTCAGGATGAGTAAAGTACACAAATTAAGAGAGAAAAAAAACTTCAGTGCTTTATGTATAGGAAAAGGGTCTAAAAATAGACCCTTTCAGATTTGAGATCCCGGCCTGAAGCCGGGGGAAGGGGTCGAAAATCCAAAAGGGTCTATTTTCAGACCCTTCCCCTAAGTAAAGACCAGTGTGATTTTTCTTTCCGCTTCCTGTTATAAATAAGGGCAAAAGTAATCAAACGAGAAAAACGATGAAAATATGCAAAAGATAGAGTGCTAGAGTTTGAAAACTGTACCTTCGGAAATGTGGAAGGCCCAGTACAGCCTGTCCCCTAAGTAAAGACCAGCGTGATATTTTCTTTCCGCTTCCTTTTATAAAATAAAGACAAAAGTGATCAAATGAGAAAAACGATGAAAATATGCAAAAGATAGAGTGCTAGAGTTTGAAAACTGTACCTTCGGAAATGTGGAAGGCCCAGTACAGCCTGTCCCCTACGTAAAGACCAGCGTGATTTTTTCTTTCCGCTTCCTTTTATAAATAAAGACAAGAGTGATAAAATGAGAAAAACGATGGAAATATGCAAAAGATAGAGTACTGAGTTTGAAAACTGTACCTTCGGAAATGTGGGAAGGCCCAGTACAGCCTACCCAGTATAGCCTGCCTGTCAGACAGGCTGTACTGGGCCTTCCACATTCCCAAAGGTACAGTTTAGGTCGGTACAATGGATGTGACCACATTCATGGGTACTGACTACACATTTAAGAGTTTCTCTTGAAAAGAAAAAGACTGGTTGGTGGTGGTCCCCATTACCTAACGAAGTTGTATTCCAATGATCCCAGGAAAGTTGGACGATGGATGAACTTAGGAAAAACTCAAGTCAGGTAGGTAATGAATGAACATGGGGGGAAGTGGACAATGATGAACAAAGAGGAAGTGGAACATTGGATGAACCTAGGGAAGAATATGGAAGTTGGTTTGCCCAATGTTTTGTACAAAGTTGGGAAGAGTGTACCAGTGAGAGCCATCACCCCTTTGACCTTTGATGGTTATGTTCCTTTTCAACCAGTGGTCCAACTTTTTCAACTTTCCTATTAACTCAAGTTCCATTTGTTGTTGGACTTTGTAAAAAAAATTTCATTAGTTTTAAAAACATTTTACACAAGTTGGCAAGTGAGGAAATTGATCTTGGGATTTCATTAGTCTAGTTCCCAATCCAGTACTGAGGTGTCTAACAATTATTTTTATTTTATCATTCACTTTCGTTAGTAAAAATAATAATATCTTACAATTGGACACTATACTAAATAATGAAGCTAATAGAGATATCCGTAAAGTCAGGAAAAGACAGCACCAGTACCCTGAGTTTGGTCATACACAGGGTGAGATTTTTAAAAACCTGCAAAAAAGTACATTAGAATTGAAGGTGGGGATGAAACTCAGAAAACCATCAATTTAAAAGTCAGGAAAAGATAGCACCAGTACCCTGAGTTTGGTCATACACAGGGTGAGATTTTTTTTTTAACCTGCAAAAAAGTACATTAGAATTGAAGGCGGGGATGAAACTCAGAAAACCATCAATTTCAAATTGATGGTTTTCTCAGTTTCACCCTGTCTTTCTTTCTTCCTGAGCGCCTCTATGGCTGCTGCTACATAGATTTTCATTGCTCCTACCTGTACAGCTATTATAATTCATCTCGAACCTTGTGCATTAAATGTTGAGATTCAGCATTTCGTATTGAGTTTCAGCATTTCATACTGAGATTTAATAAAATTTCCTTACTTTATGGATATCACTAAAAGAGGGGTTCGCAGGTGAAAGGAGGCCCCAAGACAGGGTGAAGACAGGGTGAATTTGCAGATATCTCTAATGTGCTTGAGAGTTTCTTTCAGATTTTCGGCATGGTAGGTAGGTATTTTTCAGAATGTTCAGCAGTTTCCAGAATGATTAATTAGTGCCTAACCAGCCTAGGTACTAGGGTAGAAAGGGAACTGGACTCTGTTGCACCCAATCCTTTTGCACATCTGCAATTCTTTAAAAAATCAGATAACATTTTCTACAAAGGATAGAAGGCAATATGAACTTCTTGATCAGCTAGCCACTTTTAACTAGTTATATAACATTGGTACAGTACACCATCAGATCTCATGCTCTGTGTCATGCAAGTGAAACTGGACCCAGATTGGAATTTTCTATAGCAATACACAGAAACTGTAGGTTATACCTGGTTTTGAATCAAATCCTAAGCTTCTCTTCAAAACTGGTTACAAGTTAAAACCAACGAGGATAAAGTAGGGTTACAAACAATTGCATAACATCTATCTATGAAGGAAGGTAGTTTGTTTTGTTTTGCTTTGTAGTTATGAGATCCATGGCACCGGGATGCTTCAGGTTGTGTTCTTGGAGTCTTTGAAAAGCTCTCGACGAGGAGGGGTGCATGGGCTTGGTTTCATGATGTTTGGACTTGTGGTGCAAAAGTTCTTGAATATTGAATGATTTCTTCACTGAAAATTAAATTAAAGTGTAGCGGAAAATTTCAGAGGAATTGGAATGTGCCTTTGGTGTTGTTGGAAAGATCTTGATGAGCAAGATTTAATGGAATTTATTTGGTAAGACTTGGATTCAGAATGTGGGAGATATTGATTTTTAAATGATTTCTGCCACTGAAAATTCAAATAAATTCCAAAAAACCAGGTTTTGGAAGGAAAAATCAGTTGAGACCATGGTAACACTTGGGCCAACGGCAGCGGCCACACTAGTCTGCATATTAAGGTAGAGAGCTGTATACCATACAAAACACCAACACTGGTTATATGGGAATGTACCTATAAAACATATGTTCTACTTGCCAAACAAATATCTTGTAACTTTTGGAAAAGAAAAGTATCCCATTGGATTAGGGTAAATCATTTTTGCTTGCATCATCATCATCATTGATTTGCCACTATGTTCATCCAGCTGGACTAAAAGAGGAAGAAAGAACAAGGAAGAAGTGGTTATAGCTTCCATCATTTTCTTTGTTTGAATCCACCACACCTTAGCCTTCCATCGCCTTTGTATTGAAGCAAACAGAATCTTATCAGCATCTGTGTAATCCTCACTAAAGAATTCTTCTAAAGTCCCAAGAAAATATAGGACTTCTGTTGCAAAAACATTAGAGCAGCCGTGGAATTCGGGAAGATGTGTCATTTTCCGGATTTCCTTGTCCACTAGAAGCCTTTTGAATTATTTTGTTGCATTGGCACATTGACTGCTCAAAGATGACACAGGCTGCAATTGTGGCCTTGGACTACGGGGTCTCCAGCTACTTGAACCAGTTGGGGGCTCAACTGGTTTCATTACATCCGTTGCAGGTGCCTCAACATAAAGTGATTGTCCCACTTGCAAGTCAACCCTTTCTTGCATGGCCGCTGCCAGTTCTGCTTGCACCACATATTTTATTAGCTTTGCAAACTCCTCAACCCCCATGGTCACCATCCTGCTCGGACCATTGACCACCATGCCTTCAAGGACTTGAGTGCCTTGATCATGTGCCAGTGGACCATTTGCATCTTCCATCATCTCAAACGTTAGCTTGCACCATGGGTGTGTTGATGCTTCAATTCCACAACTTTCCAAGCTCAAATCCCATACTCCCCTCTAACCGAAACATGGTATGATACATCATACCATCGTAACAACTCTATTTTCACAAAAGGAGCAAAAGCCAATGAAAAAGAAAAAACCTTTGTCTCAAGCCCCAGGAAAACTGCCCCCCAGAAAACAGCAGTGGGTAGAAACTAGAAACCCCTCTGTCCATGACGCACTTGAGATTCTAGACTTCCCTGCTCAAAATCCAGTTAGTAGCTTTTACCAGCACAGTGGCTTTTCACCTAACATGCAGACCACTTTAGCCATCACACACAAAAAAACCACTTGCACACCCATGCTAACACAAGTTTACAAACAATACAATTTATACATAGATTCTCCACCCAACTACGGACTCCTGATGATGAAGAAGAAGTGATTCAGTACTCTCCTAATCTCACAAAACTCTTGATTCTAGAGCTTCTATTTCACAGGGTGAAACCAAAAGCCCGAAAAAACTCCTACCCTAGCCTTCCTCCCTCCTCCTCTGAGTCTCCCCCTGCCTTCTATGTTCTTAAACTTTTCTACAGCTGCCAGCTTGTAGCTCTCTGTTGCCATTCCTGGGGCTTTTTGTTATGCATTCTGTTTTGATCTGGTAGTGAACTAGAGGTTTATGACAACAAGGCAAAGTGCTCCCTGATGCACCCACACCCACAGGATACATCACTGACAATAATGTTATTTCTTTCAAAACACAATTCATTCTATTTTGAGTGCTTGCAAGTTGCACATCTGAGAATCTTCTTGCATTTCAGACAATCAATCATGGGTGTCCAGCATATGGAGTCCATTCTCTTATCAAGTTCATCCTTTCAGAATACCTGCACTCCAAAAGAGTGAAAGTTTTTGTGTGTCAACAAGACTAGATTTGCTCATGTCGTGGTGCTTGCAACTCATGATTCTCTCTCTCCGGAGTCTGATGGAATTTTGACATCATGAGGGTGCAGAGATAAGCTACACAAATCACGTGTCAGTAGTTAGTTCAAGCTGTGCATTGATCCTGATCTTTTCTCATACCAAAATCAAAAACAAGAAAACTAGGTTTACTGCCATGAATGTGTGTTGTGTGCAAGAGTACCATGTGCACCCGGAAACATGTGCACAACAGATTCTGCAGAAAGAAATTCAAGCTTGATGCACAGCAACAGTTGTGGATTAAGCTCATCAGTGCTCAAGTTTTCAAAGCCAACAAAGTTTTGGTAGGCAATTCTCCTGCTGTAGATTCTTCAGACTTCTTCTTCATGACTCTTGTGACGAGCATTCAGCATTGTCTCTGATAGTGCCTCCCCAATGGGTTTGCTCCATAGGTATTTAGAGCTTTCAATAACCGTGACTACTCTTGAAGGAAGCGTCAGGAGCTGCCTCCTTTGCCTTTCAGATAACATGCCAACCATTTCCATTTGATGACAAAGAACTGCATCCAGAGTTGATTGATGAGTATAGTGAACTTTGGTGAATGCAATCTTGAAGAGGAGAAAAAGATCCCACTAGTATTCCTCCAAACCCCACCCCCAAAAAAAAACAAAAGAAGCATCAGAAGAACTTGGATGCTAACAACATAATCCTCAAGAATCCGAGAACTGAGCATTCCTGAAGAAAAATCTGAGAACTGAGCTTTCCTGAAGAATGTGGGAACTTAGCTGTTCTGAAGAATCTGAGAACTTCGATTTGTAGAAGAAGCAAACAACAACGACGACGACGACAAAAGAAAAAAAGCAACAAGTCTGAAGAGTCAAGCATACGGAGTTTCTTGATCAGATTTCAAAGAGAAACTTGGAATTTGAAGATGCAAGTGCACACATTATATTCAACAAACAAAAGCTCACTTAAACTAGCACATCCCAACACACAAAGCGCGAGTACCTTTCTCTGTTGCTAAGCACCGTCAAGAGATTGTCAAGAGTTGGAAGTACGCTTACATCAAAAATGCCACAAGAAATTTGTGTTGAAATCAGAATTGCTGGTTAAAAGTTTGCGTTGAAATCTTGGCCCAGCAAACCGAAGTCCGGTCCCAGTACTTTCCCTTTCGACAAGAATGCCAAAGTAGGGTGAGGAGAGTCTAGGGTACAACCCACAAACAGGCTTTTTCGTCTTCGCCTTCAGATTCCTTCGCACGACAGACTCCTTTTCAAAATCCACAATCTTTGCAGAAAAAAGAAAAAGCTGCACAATCTCGCATCGCAACAAGAGAACAGCAACACTTGTTGCCAATCCGCGATCTCTCTATCTCTCTCGTACGCGCATTAGGTAACTCAGTGGCTGCTTCTTCTTCTTCCTCTTCTTCTTTATTCTCGCTCTTTCTATCTTGAACAAGAAGCTCAAGCGGTTGTGGTTTCTTGTCTTGCATCGTTCCGGAAGTGTTGGTTTCTGATTTGAGACAGAAGATCTGAGAACTCGTCGTGGTGGGGGGACGATGAAGAAGGGGACTACCAAAGCTTTGCACACATCAGAAGTTGGGCTCACCAAGCCCGGTCCTGCTGTCATTCCTAAGGTTTGTTTGTTTGTTTGTTCTCTTTTGTTGTTGCTTTTGGGGATTCTTCTGCCTGCAAGCTGCGGCTGCTACTGGAGGAGGAGGTTTTTTCTGAGTTCTGATGAATTCTGATTGGGTTTTCTTTCTTTTCTTGCTGTGTCGTGTTGTATGCGCGCGTGTGTGTGTGTGTGTTTCTGTGTTTGGTGGGAGCAGATTGATGTTCAGGCATCGGAAGTAGATGTGGAGAAATGGAAGGGAGACATTCTGGTGCTGGGAGTCTTTGAAGGCAGCTTAGAGAAGAACAAACAAGGAGAATTCGAGAACGCAGAGCTGAGAAAACTGGATGAGTTTGTGGGTGGCCTCTTGAAGGAGATCACGTCAGAGGAAGATTTCACAGGGAAACCAGGGCAGTCCTCGTTTGCACGTCTTGCAGGCTATGGATTCAAGCGTGTGGGACTTGTGGGACTTGGGAAGGTGGAAGCCAGTGAGAGCTCTACTAAACCTTGGAAGAGCTTGGGAGAGAGCGTTGCCACTGCTTCCAAAACTTCTCAGGCCCATTCTGTTGCGATTCTTCTCCTCACCGGCTCTGCACAGCTTTCAGAGAACACCAAGGTGGCTGCTGCATCTGCCATAACCTCAGGTATGTTGTTTATGCTCAATTGAAAACACAAAACCCTCTTGAATCCAATATCTTTTCTTCAAGATTTTTTGCACAATCTGTTCCTTGAGAGCTTCTCTTGGATTGTGGTATCCATCCTTCGAGAGCTTTCTCTTGAATTCTGCTATCCATACATCACTTTCTTGCTGCTGAAGGAAATGGGAAGATTTTGCTTCCTGTCTTGTAGTAGCAAGATTTGATCACAAAGCTTTTGGAAAAAAGATGAGATTGTATATTGGGACTTGAAGCTGGTTTTTGAGTGTTTTGGAATTATGGTGCAGGGTTAGTGTTGGGGTCTTTTGAGGACACGCGTTACAGATCAGAGTACAAGAGCTCAGCATTAGAGAAGGTAGAGCTCATAGGCCTTGGTGTAGGCAAGGAGCTTCAAGACCAGATCTCCCGGACTGTTTACCAATCTGCAGGTGTCATTCTTGCTCGACAACTGGTGAACTCGCCAGCCAATGTTCTTACTCCCAGTAAGTACACATTTCCTTTCAGCTCCAATCACTATAGAAGAATGTACATCATCTATTTGTTAGCTGTTTTTCAAGCTGATAAGCACCTTATGTGTTATGGATTTGTCAATCTGTGCTTACTACACCCCTCAACAAATGGGGTTCAAAACTCTTAGATTTTACCATCTACCAGTGCACTGCCACATGTTTCTCAGCACAGGTTGATGAAGGTTTGATCACATTTGTTTGTAGCAGAATGTTTGTCATCAAGTGTATGTGCATGTTTTGTTTTGGATTGTTGACTCACAGCTATCTGAAACAATCATCATCTGCTCCACGTCTGCTGCTGCTGTCATGGATACTACCCTGTCTTCACAAAGTCTGGTGTTTTTTGGTTCCTTTTTTTGTAGGTGTGCTGGCAGATGAGGCAGAAAACATTGCAGCAGCTCATGATGATGTCTTGTTGGCAAAGATTCTCGACAAGGAAGAATGTGAGGCACTTAAAATGGGGGCATACCTTGGTGTGGCCGCTGCTTCCACCAACCCACCCAAATTCATTCACTTACGCTACACACCACCCTCTGGCGATGTAAAGACCAAGCTTGCAATTGTTGGAAAAGGGCTAACCTTTGACAGGTGCATCATTCAACACATGATTTGCATTACTTTGCTCCTTTCAAATGGTTGAACCATTTTGCTGAATGAAGCCACCTTACAAGTAGGCATCGGGGACATAGTTTGTTGAGTTTTGAAGAAGTAGAGAATGGATCAATTGAGCTTATGAAGTTTGATCTGGTGAGTTTCTGCTGCTGTTGTTGGAGCTGAAACAGTGGTGGCTACAACATCAAGACTGGACCAGGCTCCATGATTGAGGTTATGAAGTTTGATATGGGAGGTGCTGCTGCTGTGTTTGGAGCTGCGAAAGCAATTGCAACAATCAAACCTCCAGGTGTAGAGGTAGTAGGAACCCAGGGTTCATCATTACTTAAGCATGTGATATCCTGGAAAAATGACATGCTCCAAGTTTTCTATTGCCCCTTGGTTCAGAAGTTTTACAATGGGTCCCTTCAGTCATGGAATTCCCAATTGAGAAAGGGCCTGAACAAATCCAAACATTGATTGTCCACAATTTTCTACAATTACATTTGTGTTTGTCTAGTATAGGGTTGGGTGCATGACTAATATCAGTGTTTCCACAACAGGTGAATTTCATTGTTGCAGCTTGTGAGAACATGATAAGTGGTGGTGGCATGAGACCTGGTGACATACTCACAGCCTCCAATGGGAAGACAATTGAGGTTTGTGTTGTGGGTGGATCCCATTCTTGTGAATTACTCAAAAGATAGGAGTGGTTTTTTTCTTTTTGATTTTTTGCAGTGCTTTTTGTCTTACAAGGTGGTTTGCTGCTTAATACAGGTGAATAATACGGATGCTGAAGGTAGGCTCACACTAGCAGATGCACTTATCTATGCTGGTCAGCTTAAAGTTGACAAGGTTTGTCCTGCTCACTCCTTTTCTCACACAAGTCAAGGCCATAATATATCTCCTTTGTGCCCTCTTGCCTGAGCTGGTTCTTATTCATTTCAGCTAATTGTGGATTTTGTGAGAGATAACAGAGTAGAGATGTTTGTGTGCAGATTGTTGATCTGGCAACTTTGACTGGAGCTTGCATTATTGCTCTTGGAACTGACATTGGAGGTTAGTGCTTCATCTCTTATGTCTCTTATATCAATTTCTTTTTTTCCAAGCATTGTTTTTCTTTCAAACCCTTGAGAATAGTTTTCTGTTGTTGACAGAGGATAGATGCTCTCTTCTGGAACATATTAGCTTGTCTGGTAGTGAGGAACTAGACACTGTTTTTTTGTTTGTAGTAATGGATTGTTGGGTGTGTGTGAGACAGGATTGTTTACCCCAAGTGATGCACTAGCTGAGGAGCTCTCAGCTGCGTCAAAGAAAGCTGGAGAGAAGTTATGGCGCATGCCCATAGAGGAAGCATACTGGGAGATGATGAAGTCTAATATTGCAGATATGGTTAACACAGGCGCCCGTGCTGGTGGTTCCATTACCGCTGCCCTATTCTTGAAACAGGTCAATATCAATCTATGGGTCTATGAACACTTGTAGTTTTCCTACTTTTTTCATGATTCCTCCTGTTGTTATGATGATCAATCAGCCTGCTGTTTCTACAAATAGTTTCACTCTGCTAAAACTGTGTAACATCTGGGATATGGGTTGCAGTTTGTGGATGAGAAGCTTCCATGGGCGCACTTGGATATTGCAGGACCCGTATGGAAAGACAAGACAGGAGGAACGGGTTTTGCAGTTGCCACATTGGTAGAGTGGGTTTCCAAGAACTCATCAGCTTAGATGATGTGCGGAATGGATGTCTCAAAGATCTGAGAGAGTTTCACATCATCATCATCAACACCCACAGCACAGATTATTGAGCACACCAAATTATGGTATCTTTGTCAGGACCCAACAACAATGGATGCTTTGCAAGATCTACCAGAGAGATATCTATGTATAAGCAACACTGATCAACTACACAACCAGTGCAATCATATCATTTGATCACACACTATTGGCATCTCAATTTCACAACTGATTTCTTTGAACTTCTTTTGAACTTGCAAAATTTGTCTTGTGTGCTTTTGTGAGGTCTTGAATATGTCTCTTGGGGAGTGGCTACACACATCCCAAGATTTTTTTTCCCCGTCAAATGTTTGATTTTGGAGTTTTGATGTAATTTTTGTATGTCCATCTTAAACAACTTGCATGATTGTCAATGCTTTATCATTAAATGCACTATTGCACAAAATGTATTAATTTTTCTTGTTTGATTTTGATACTGAAAAAATTATGCTCAAATGTTCAATTTTGTAATTGGCAATATGTGGGACAGATGACCACTAGAACAAAAGGCCTTTAATTTTTATGCTTGGAAATGTTATGATTTGGTCAATTGCCTCCAGTTAGGATGTAAAAAAAAAAAATTCTTGATTTACTTTTTTAATTGATAACTCGTGTTCTTGAAACTTTAGTACATGTAGAAAATATTGAAAATAAAGATGATGAGTTCAAGAATTTTCTTTGTGGAATGCTTGCAAATTGATAGTGCAAATTTCACAAGCATGGTTATGTGCAACCCAAGAATAACTGTGCTTGTGAAAATGGATGACAAGTTTCATGACCTTTTTGAGCTGGCTTAGTTGGCAGTAGAAGAATCTATTTTTGTTGCATTAAGTTATTTGAGGGTTTTGATGGTGTCAAAGAGGTCACACAACACAGACCCTGTTTTCTATCAAAGGTTCATAACCATCTTAAGAAATAAGGTTGTACAAGTTTTAATCATTTTTGTAACTCGCCGAGGTCTGGCTCATGGCATGTGAATTGAATCACAAAATTTGCAATATTGAACAAAGCTGAAAATTGATGTGAAAGCGTAGGGAGGTCAGAAGGCCCACAAATTGTAAGTGGTGGGGTTGTTTACAAGTTGAGAACATCATCTATCTATCAAGGAAGGTAGTTTCTTCTGTTTTGTAGTTATGAGATGCATTGAACCAGGATGCTTCAGATCGTGTTCTTGGTGTCTTTGGAAAGCTCTCGATGAGGAGGGGTGCATGGGCTTGGTTCCATGATGTTTGGACTTGCGGTGCAAAAGTTCTTGAATAGTGAATAATTTCTTCACTGAAAATTAAATTAAATCGTACCTGAAAATTTCAGAGGAATTGGAATGTGCCTTTGATGTAGGAAAGATCTTCATGAGCAGGATTTAATGGAATTTATTTGGTAAGATTTTTGGATTCAGAATGTGGGAGATATTGGTTTTTAAGTGATTTCTGCCGCTGAAAATTCAAATAAATTCCAAAAAACCAGGTTTTGGAAGGAAACATCAGTTGAGAACATGGTAACACTTGGGCCAATGGCACATGCCACACTAGTCATGACTAAAACATTTGATTGTGTAAGTAAAACAACATACGATTGTGTAAGTAAAACATTTAGCCTTCCATGTCAAACTCACATGTTTTGATGACCATGTTTACTTATTGGTAGCCCATAGCAAAAAAAACTCAAATGGTAGGATCTCCACACAAGAAAAAGAGAGTACATCATCAATTTCAAACTTATGCATCCAATGATGATTTGCAAATCTAATGTCTAATATATTCAAAACTAAACCCGGATGAAGAGCACAAACTCAATGACTTCACAATCAAACCACCCCATAAGTCGGTTGAGAGATTTGTTGTTCAAGAAATGTGTAGTAGTGAAATAATGGTCGATTGAAGATGGCCTTTGGATATGGAGGTCAATGCCTCTTTACAACTTTCAACTTTTGGGACTTTATGAAGCTACTTTTGTGTTACTTAAAAAGTATGAATTATTGTAAACAACAAAGAACCAAAAGCCACAGATGACTTTGGAGGGAAGCCTTCTTGGGCATTACCCTTTGTCAAACAGCTTTGAAAGTAGTACTTCTTTTTCCCATGATACCCAGAAATGCAACTTTGTTGCTCTTTAGGCTCGGTAAAGCACATGAGCAAGGGCATTACCAAAATTGGGCAGTGGCTAGGGATCCAGTGTTTTTCTTTTCTTCTTTTTTTGGAATATTTTGATGTATGCAAACTGGTGATCATTGGGAAGAAGATTTAGCCAAATTTGACTGTAGGCCAGATATGAAAGTAAAAAATATTTAAGGATTGTTTTATATTTTGGCTACTTGTTGGAGCCTGTTGTAGAAATCTGACAATTTTTTATATATATTTAAATTTCAAAACATGGTGAATTAGGACCAATTATTTCCAAAAAAAGCCTTTGTATGTGTTGAAGTCAAAATTTTCAAGTCAAATGTTTTTGAACATCCCCTAAAAAACCACTCTAGAGGGATCATCCCTAAAACTATTTAACCCTAATTGGCAACACATTTGTTAAAAACTGTTCAAAATGTGAAAAAGTTGGCAAAAAGACTATCCCAAAATTAAAAACTATGTCAAAATGTGGTGAATTTTTTTCCCAAAAATTTTTTTAAAAGAAAAATAACAATTTTTATTAGAAAATTTTGATTTTGCAACAGATTTTTTTTCCCTATTTTGTGATGTAGTCACAACAGCAATCATCCACAAGAGGAATTAGCCAAATTTGGCTATATGTCAGAGAGGAAAGTAGAAAATTTCAAGCATCATGCTGCATTCTGGTGACCTCCTAGAACCTATTGTCTAAATGTGGCAATTTCATTAAAAATATTTAATTTGAATAAAAACCTTTGAAATCTGGGGACTTTGGCACATTTTTATCACAAAAATCCTTTGATTGTAGTCACACTATAATCTGATGAAAATTAGCCCAACAAAAAGCCGTCGGTCACAATTTTGAGAAATTTCAACACAAAACAAGTCACTGGTTTGGAATATTCTGTCAAATATTCCTCTCTCTCAAAAACAAATCACCAAAAAAGAAAAAAAAATTAAATTCATAAAAATCACCATGTTTTTACACATTGTTCAAGCTAGTAGCCAGGATATAAAAGGATTTAATAAAATTGCCCCCCCCCCCAGAGAAAAAAAGAAAAATAAATAAACCACCACAAAATTGGGGGAAAAAAATGCTGGCTAAGTCTAGTTGTGACAAAAGTTTTCAAAAGAAATTACCAAAAAAAATTGAAAACCATCAAATTCTCCTTTTTTTTTCGGTTTTCTGAAAAACAAATCTCCAAAAATAAACCCCTAAAAACCCTTTATTTATTTATTTTTATTATTTTATTTTTTTAAACACTGGCAATGTCCATAAGATCCAAGCCATTAAGCTGGGGGTGAGAAAGTGACCTAAACTAGTAAACTATATTTGATTAGGTCGAGGGTTCGAATCAGCACAAGACCGGATCCTTCGTCGTGCGCTTGACAACCTTCTGCGATTGTTTGTCTGTTGTTGCACCTCCAAAGCAAGCGCGTTGTTGTTGTTATTGTTGTTGCTGCTGCTGTTGAAGAAGAAGATCGACCTCCGCTCGCACACTATGGCATAGTTGTATCACATAGAGACTGTTGTAGAGCGTCGTCTAGTCCTGGGAGAAAGCTTAACATAATAAAGCTTGCTACATAAGTACGAGAAGAATCGGTGCAGCATCACTTGACAACACGAGAAGAAGTCTTACTACAAGAGTTGTGTAGGGTTTGGATTGTATTTGCACACACACACATATAGACGCATACAGAGATGGATGCGTTCGGGGGAGTCTCTTCGGGCATGGGGTCGGTGCAAGCGGGGTCGCAGAACGATGTGTTCTACGATTTGCTGTCGAATTCCACCTCCGCGTTGAACGGTGGGGGGCAGCAGAAGAAGCGGGATCTAGTGGAGACGAGGGTTTCGTCACCCGTCGTGGATTTCGGGAACGAGGAAGTGCAGCCGCCCAGATATGATGTGCAACCGAGCTACGATTTTCAACCGAGTGCAAGCGCGCTGGGCAATAGCAAGATCACGGCTTTCTCTTCTGGAAACTTGTCCTCTTCACTGGTATGCTACTACTACACCGATGCTGAAACAATTTCTATACTCCTTCTGAAGCCGTAGTTGACTTCTTAGATTCGATGGTCACCTTGCACTTGGTCGTTAGTTCAATGCTTGCAAGTGCTATTGTCCACTTAAGTTATGACATATGGATCACTGAGAGTTCAAAGCTCAGAAGCTGGGGACTTTAGAGAAAGAAACCAAGAGACAGAGACAATGAGCTATCTTAATTGGGATCATCACACATACAAAGATTTGAGATCTATGGACTGGTGGAGGTAATATGTTGCATTCCATCAGTGGAAATGCTAGTCTGCAGCTTTTTGATGATGAAGCTTGAAGGCTGATATGCCACTCTGCAGACAGGGGTTGCACAATTCAGTGCGCTTTTCTACATAGGTCGACATTAGGGTTTTGAGGTTGAATTAGGTCAAAGTTCCTAAACAAGTAATTATAGAATTTGCTGCATTCTATAGGTTCAAATATAAGGGAGTGTTGTGAGTCTCAGTTAGGCTTACTGATGTTGTTGTTATTTGCTGATGCATTCTTATTTTGTGGTTGCAATTATTGTGTAGCGACCTCCTGTGACATCTGAACCAACTGTGCATTATGAAAAGGAGGTACTTGAAAATGCCACACTGGTTGCTGTGGAGAGGACAATGAAGAAGTATGCAGACAATTTGCTACATGTGCTGGAGGGGATCAGTGGACGTCTGACTCATTTGGAGTCCACCACACAGCGCCTTGAGCACATGGTGACAGAGTTCAAGGGTGGAGCAGATGAAAATAGCGGTGCAACTGATGGGAAGCTGAGGGCTTTGGGAAACATGCTTTCAGAGGTGAACTTACGAGGAACTTGTCTGTCATGATATGGAGCACAGAATTATTCTGCTCACATGAGTTAAAACATTTCATTAGATGGAACCTTGTGTTTGCTTGATGCATTTCTAAGGTTTCTTGACCAGGTTTTGTAGAGACATTTTTTATACATGTAGATGGTGGGATCTGCTCATTTCCTTGATGGCATTGATATACTGCATTTGCTTGTTAGATCATCGGTTCTGTCCCTTCACATGTATGTATCTGGTTCGATAGCTTCAGTGAGTGAAGGCAGTCTGAATGAAGGCATTTTTGGATTTGCAGGTTCAACGTAGTGTGCAAGTCTTACGTGATAGGCAAGAGCTGGCTGAAGCTCACTCACAATTGGCAAAACTCCAGCTCAGTGTAAGAGAGGGTGCTCCATCAGCCCCTGTGGCCACTCAAGCACCGGAGCCACCACCCCAGTCTCCTCCACCTCCAAGGCATTCTGATGCACTACCACAGCAACAGGGGCAATCTGCTTCTCGTCACAATCCTCAGCTCCCTACTCCACCACCTCACATGCTTCCCCAACGGCCATCACCTCCCCCCTTGCCACAGCAGTTGCAGCTACAAGCACCACCTGCAGTGCAACCTGAGCCTCAATACCAACAGCAGTCTCCTCAGCCCCCACCACCACATTCCATGCCATTCTACTCCCAGCCGCCACCACCACCACCACCTCCACCTCCACAACAACAGCAAGGACCACCTCCATCTCTGCAGCAACAATACAGTCATCCACCAGAGGCTCCACCATATGGTACCCACCCACAGGGACCTCATCAGGGTCCTCCTCCCCCTTCTGCAAACTATGCAGACCTCCCACCACAGTTTATGCCATTTGGTAACCGACCTTTCCCACAACAACAACCACCACCAATGCAGTCATTGCAGCCACAGGCAGGTTCTGGAGGACCTCCTATGTATGATACTCAAGCTGGTGGGAGCAGCTCAAGCTCCATGGGATTGCCACCACCATACCATTCTCAGGGTCGGCCTGCAGTGCCCAATTATGATCAGCAGCAGATGAATGCACCTGCTGGCTATGGGAGCCCAGCTTATCACCGCATGTCTCAGCCTGCAGTCCCCTCTGCCCCAAGCAGTGGTAATGGGGGCTATCCACGGTTGCCAACGGCACAACCTGTGCAGCATGCATTGCCCACTGCAACTGCCACTGGTCCAGGTCCCTCAGGCCCTGCACCCCTTTCTACTAACCGTGTCCCAATTGATGAAATAATTGAGAAAGTGTCAAGCATGGGCTTCTCTAAGGACCAAGTGAGGGCTGTGGTGCGCAGGCTCACAGAAAATGGGCAGTCAGTGGATCTTAATATTGTGCTTGATAAGTTGATGAATGGTGGTGGTGATGTCCAACCTCAGAAAGGTTGGTTTGGCCGTGGTTGAGACTAAGAGATTCACCTCATTAAATGGTCCCTTGACTCAGGGGCACAACATGCTCAAATTCTGAAGGATGGCAACATCTTGGAACAAGAATTTCCAGGCTTACAAAATAAGAAGCTTGTTCACAATGGTCAAGGAAACAAGTCTTATTGGGATAGTGATCATAGTCTGAAGCAGTTCTTTGGCTTCAAAAGTAGACAGTAGGCTGGCCACTGGTCAGACAGGTGGCCAAATCTGAAAGTGAATGCGACGTATCGTGGGAAAGGGACTTGTGATTAGACTATTGTCACTCATTCTTCCCCTTGATTGGTTTGTACATAACGGGATTTGGATCTCTCAGTTCCATTAAGGTTGACTTAGATCAGAAGTGTGGAGAATTCAGTGCTTACAAAGATATATATGTATTGGGATGCTTTTGTTTCATTTAAACTGCTAAATCTGACAATTGTTGCTTGTCCTGTTCATGAGACTGAGGCTCCCACTTTGACACTGAACAACTGCAGGACTCAAGATTTTCCACTGAACAAGGAGGTGTCACACAAGGCTGTGTAGTTAGTAAAATATGCTTGTAAAATGTATCTTGAAATTTTCACATGGTAAAATTTCCCCATGTGATTGCAATTTGTGATAAAAAAATCAACAGGAATTTCATTCAATGAACAATCTAGTAGTTTACTGACTTTTGTTCGATGTGAAATGATGAAATTTATTATGATCAATTCCAAGTGCTTTTAATATGGTTTTTAGCAAAGTTTGCATGCATTTACTTTATCAATTTTCACATTGTCACTGAATAGATTTCTATAACCTAGATTTGCATTGCACTTGCTGCAGAACATGTACATCATACTCACAATTAGATTCCAACAAATTGCTTAACAAGTAACAAAAGTTCTGCAAATATGTACAATAGGTCAGGTGGGGTCTCCATCCATTGGTGTGCTGGTCAGTGCTAGTTGGGGATGAAAGGTTTCCTTCCATTGGTGTGCTGGTGATTGCAGGTTCAAAATCTTAAGGATACTCCAATCTGAAGGCACTCAGTTGGGTGGAAGAAGGTGTTGTGTGTCTACTTCTGGATCAGTTATGGGATGATCTGGCACCACTCGAGATCCTAGTGTATTGATTATCACTAGAGGTTTTTAGATGACCGAAAGTTGCTGGGTTCGCCACAAAACTCATTCAGTAATTCTCTATCTTCTCATCATCAGCCTCTTAAGAATTTGTTTAAGGAATTTGTTGGAGACCCGAATTCATTTATAAGAGAGCAACCCACTTTCTATAAGGGTGTGCTGTGATAGTATTGTGGTTTAATATGTGGTTAAAAATTGGGAAGAGTATTCTTCTTTTTGTGGGTGGGTTGGAGTAGCTTCACTGGCAGCTGTATAGTGCGCTTTCAAATATAATTTTTGGATGTTGTTGAGGTTTTAAATAGCATGAAACTGAGTTTTGGACCTGTAAATATGCACAGGGGTAAAGAAATATGATTGGCTTTTATTGGCTAATTGCAATAATTGGCACGAAAATTTAACTGATCCTACTGTACATTGTGCACTATTTCATGAATTTCATGTTTATAGGTGGCAGTGGGCAAATTACTTGCACACTATCTTGGATGACATAGATACTGACAAAGGCCACATACTAGTGTCAGTGTATCTGCTCTTAGACAGGAGGAAGTGGAAGCAATAAGTTTTGAATTTGAGAGGATCCAAAACTAGAACACCAGCACCAATTTACAGCCTTCTTAGCATCCCTCACAGAACAAATTTGAATAGGAAGAGCCATAAACTGGGTTCACAAATTCAGTAAAATCCTAAAGAGCAGATTGTGAGTACAAACTGGAAAAGGCTTTGATTACCATCATGAAGCAAAGATTGCTGCAACCTGTTCACTGGCACTTCAATTTCTTTGAGGATTAGTGTGCACTTCAGACATACCTATTCAGGAGAGCAAATGAGTGATGGAGGAGGGAGTCAAAGCCAGACAATGACTCCGACCTCTTTGATTGAATGACAAAAGGTGCTTCACAAAGTGAAGAGAAGTGACAGTGCCAGTACAAGGCATGCAAATAGAGTAAACTTACACTAAGATTTTGTATTGGGTTGATCGACAGTTAGGGTCAAACACTAGTAGTACTGACTTGATACACTTTTTTCCTGAAGCTTCACTGGCCATTAAGAGAAGATCAGCAATGAACCTTGTCAATTGGGAAATGAAAAGTGGGCAATGATCCCTTGTCATCAGAAAAATGTTAGATACATTTGGAGTGGGGGGGGCTGCTGGAAGGTGTAGAGTTATGGGCCAGGCCATCCCTACAAGCAATTCAAGGTACATGGTAAAAAGCAAAGGAAAGTTCAAAACAGGTGCAGCTAGCAAAATGCAGTTCAGTCTCAGCTGCAATTCATGTCATAGAACCCCAAAAAGTTGCTTGCCTCATCCACGAATGCAGGCCCAAAGAAATGAAAAGTGGAGGAGAGATTGTCAGGCCATTTTCTTCTCATTGAAAACCAGAAATTAAATGGCTGGTTTCCTAAAGAAAAGCCAGCAGCTGGCTCTCTAGATCTTTGCACTCTGATACATATGTAGCAACAAGACGATCCCCAACAAATAAAGGGAAATTGTTCTGGTATTAGTTGATTTAGTAAGCTCAAGCTAATCTCAACCTGAATTGCCTGCTCTCTAGCTAGTTCTTCAGATGAAAAGATGAAAAGATGACCAGTAAACATGCTCACAAATGGCATGCAAATATTTGGATTACACAGGATTTTTTGGTCAGTTCCTCAGTTTCCCTTGTCTGATTGTGAGGGGTGAAGGAAATCTGTCGACCCTTTACCCAACTGTATCTAAGGGAGGAAGAGCTGTCTATGTCCATAAGATTAGTGGCACAAGAGCAGAAGAGAATGCTCTCTAACAAACAAAAATTCATTTCTTTTGTTTGTTTCTGGGACAGAGGAGGAGGACAATTCACAATGTGAACTCTTGAGTGTACAAATTTCATCAGCAACTTTGAATTCCTTTGCATTTTCCACCACCTCAGGCAAGGAGTTGAAAAATGTCCCATGCAAAAAACAGTTTTTTAGATATATCTATTATGGAGAGACAAGACCTTACAACCTCCTTGTATCCATGGGAAATCCCGGTGTAGCAGCTGTTGTTGTCAACAAAGATACGGGGGTTTATTTCTTACAGCAAATTGACTGTGACCAAAACTGGTGATACTTACCAATTCTTTTTGGTTGACACCTTGCCTGGAGCATTGACAGCAAGCAAATCTGGGCACATTATTGCATTGTTGACGACAGAACCCTCACCAACTGCAGGCATGATGTCTTCGCTAAAACATATGTCTCCATGAGAAATGACAAATTTCTCTATATGATTCAACCTGAATAGAATTAACTGATGACCAACTAATAAGCCTCTTGTAGGCTTCAGATCCAGAACATAACAGCAACAAATCATGGTGTCAGCATGAAGAAGAGGAACCCAAACCCTATAGAACAGATAAAACAAAACCAAAAACTGAGGAATGGTTTGATAAAATAGCAACAGTCACACATGTGTTCAGGGACCTTTGACAGCAGCATGTATAATACTGACTGCCTACCATAACATTCCCACTGCTTCAGTGCTGGGGTGGAGAACAATGAGACAAAGTTCACAGAGGTTATTTGAGAATCCACATGAGTTTTCTGAAATGGGCCAATAGTCAAGCACAACAGCAAATTGACAACTCTGAGTCAGTGTTTTAAGCAGATTTCTATGCAGTTGATTCCTCTGTATGGATCTTTTACATGAGAGTTCAAGTGCCCTCATGTTGCCAGTAATTGCCTGGGAGAAAAAGATAACCAACAGCACAGGTCTCAGCTGGAGATTGACTGACAATTCTTTCAATTCAAGTTATGGTTAATCTCTAACTTCAGCCATTACAGCAAAAGTGCTTATTCTATGTCTTACCAGGGCAGCCCATCAACATGATCCTCTTCCTTTGGGTCTTGCTCATTTACTTGGCTTTATTTGTTTGCCCTCTCTTGGTCCAGTTCATGCCTACTTTTGCTTACTATTGTCCACAATGTAGAAGCAGCAATATTGAGGCTAGATGAGGCACTTACAGACACACTCTGGAATCAAATCTCAACAACTGTAACAATGTTACATGGCACAAGGAGTTGTTGTCTATTCATTTTGTCAAGGTAGGTTTCCATGACATAGTTACAAGATAAATAATAATGAGTTCAAGTTATGAAGGCCACAACAAAAAGAAGATGATTAGTAAAATATGCAATTAGAACTTACAAAAGTACAGAAGAAAAGCCCATTGAGGAACATGTGACTTTACACAATCCATGCTATACATATGAACCTAAGCAATTCTAACTTGCCCTCAAAGATTGTATCTGGATTTCATTTGATCAATCATGACAAAATGAAAGCTTCAAAGGGAGGACGCTCGGTTCATACCCACAACACACTTGAAACATATTTCAATCATCCAGTAAATAGTCTAATTTCTAGGATCATAATAACCTCCACTGGATTCCATTCACTATTAGCTCATGTAAGAATGAGTGGGGTCATTGGGTACAATAGTCACCCAAAGTCATGGGAACCCCTTTTAAGGCTCAAGTGGTGAGTGTGAAGTGTTCCATACTTGGGACTTAAAAACACTTGATACAGATGATGTCCAACTTGATGAATTGATAAAATATGTGATCCAGTATCATCAACACTCTTCAATCAAAGCATTCTTTTGCTATTGTTTATGTGTTCAGGGTTTTGCATTGATTTGTTTAGGACTCTCCATTGATCTCATCCTCTTGTAGTCACAAGGGGTTGACCAATTAAAGTTTGCTCCCAGGGAAGGTCATTTAGCATTTGAAAAATCCCATTTGAATTGTGTTGATCCATGACAAGTTATTTGAAATTGTTCATTAAGTTGTTCAACCTGAAGGAAAAGCACTCGGTTGACATTGAATACTTCACTTGTTCACTATTTTATAGTAATAAACTTGAGTTGTGGCAAACAATTTGCAGAAAGTGTGTCAAGTAAGATAGTTACTAAATATTATTCTTTCAAGAGTTCAAGCCTCAACTTTATGTTCCTTTAATTGCTTGTATATACATTCAGTTCAATTCTAGTCCCCTAGAACATAATCTTCTAAACTCTTGAGCAACATTAACTTATTGTTCAAATACATTGTTGGAGGAGATTTTGTCTTTGGATGGATTCAAATTTTGGTATGTGTCAGTGTTGGCCAAGTCCAAGTACCTGGCCTAGTAGTTTAAATGGGCAAACTCACCACAAGATTTGCCTAGCAAATGGACAATACCTCTAAAACCCAAACCATGAAAACTTAGGGTCATCTAGATCTAGCATAAGACCAAATCTAATGAATCTTAAGGTCTTTTTTGCAGAGCTTGAGTTTTATATGTAGTTATAGGTTATTGGTAGATGAGGTATAGACTATAGGTAGGATTGCACCCTTGTTCACCACTTACAAAACAAGTTGTATTCAATTTGCTAGCATTAAATTTAACATATTGGTATGAAAAAAATACAATGTAAAATGGAGAGGTTCGTGTACTTGTTGCAACTTCACTACTAGAAGTCATAGTTGGACCTAAAATAAATGGCTACCAAGAACAATTCTTCATCCAATGTTACATTTATGAAAAGTGTAGAATTGAACATTGTGTGATCAAGATCCACAATGCCAATTTATGATTTGCAATCATTTGCTTTAACCCACCTCATCACATCTAGGTTGTTTTGCTTTCATATACTTCTAAACCCTGGAAGAATACACTAGATCCAAGATGTGCTTGGAGTTTTTTCTTGTGGAGAAAATCTTGTGAAGTGGCAAAGATCAATAGGATTTGGAAGCATGTTCAGGCAAGATGATGTATGCCTCATGAATGTAATGTAAAAACACCCTTGTTTCTAGTGAGTTGTTGGAAGGAGTTGTTGATTTATGTTGTCCATAGGAAATGCACGGTCCCCTTGTGAATCTTGGATGTGATGCCCACACATTTGATCATGTCCAACTTTGGATATTAAATCTTGGAACTAGCTTTGAACCCAGCCCTAGGATTTCCCAAATAACAACATGAAATTAGCCATGCCTTCAACCCAAAATGGACAAACCTTATAAAGCATGTAACTTTTGACTCAAGAAATAATCTAGGGTTTTTTACCTAACCTTGGAATCAATAGGTTTTTTTTTTTTTCAAATGAAATAAATCCACACTCAATGGACCATCCATTTTTTTATAATGCACTTGACCCAAACTCAACATTTTTCCTTTTAAAACTTTAACCTTGCCAACACCATTATGTACCATATACAAATTGGTGACAAATCACAAACAACATCACAAATACTTATGGGTGAAAAATTGCCCTAAACCTAGACATAGTAGCTCACCTTGTTGAATGGTTAGAAAATATTTCCTTAATTGTATTTAGTATCCTAATTTCTTATGTAAACATGGGTACCTATTAATGAGTTTTACTAATTAGTTATGAAGGTGCATGCAAAGTGATTTTTTTTGGGGCACATGGGCTTCTTTGATTGGCACATCACCACAAAAACACTCACAATATGGACACTCCCAAATTAAATCATTGTGTAGCCTTTCCCTTTTGTCTAGTTATATAGGTAGTTTTTTGAGCAAAGGACATGGGATAAAGTGTGGTGTTATTGGGAATAACTTGGGGAACATTTTGGGAGCATCTAAGGACATAATAAATGAAGGTTCAAGTTTTGAACATGTCAATCAAGTAGGTGGAACATGTACATTTGGGATAGAATATTTTTAGATTGATTGTAAGAAAAAATACACATGGGGATAAAGCAAAATTGACTTATTATGAAGTTAAATTGATTACATATGAGTTTTTATGAAGAATTAGTTTTTATTTTCACAAATAAAATCTTCACCACATGCATGGTGCATCATGATAGTATGTGTGAGGGTAGATGCAAACTACGATGGCTAAAAGATGGAAAGAGTTCCAATCCCAAAAGTTCATATAAATGGAAAAATTAACACTACAATGGAAAAAAAACCGTTAAAAACCAATATTTAGTGGGCTCTATGTGGTGATTAGTCAATTAATAAAGTCCATATGAAAGGTTGCCCTTTTTTTTTTTAAATTATTATACATGTTAGGGGGAAAAAATATCAATCCAACAAAAAATGACCAAAATTGGGACTTTTGAAAATATTGCCTAAATTTAGTCATTCAAAAGTCCATAGTTATTTGTTCGTTAAAGTTTTTGTTGTAATTTTTTTCAATTCATATTTTTTTTCCCATCATGTATCATATATTGAGTCCTTATAAAAAATATTGAGATAAAATCATAACAAAAAATGCATTTGAATGCTAATGTAAACCCAAATTATAATCCATATGTCCACTTTAAAAGTCCATTACTATATGATTGGTGTATGTTTACTGAATTTCACCCCTTAATGAATATTCTTATTCAAGTAAGTAATTTTAATCCACAAATTTTTTTTTCAAATTGATGATTTTACAATGTGGCATTTGAATAGAGTATACTCTATAGAAAGTCCATAAGGTCGTGAAAAGTGAACCACCATAACTTGCATCTACCTATGAAAAAAATTGGATGATCATAAAAATAGCTTAAACTTCACCATGTCTTTGAGCCTTAAGGTTTATTTCCATCACGTTTATATCATGACAATTTTTCATGATGACAACAACATAATGGAAAGTGATTGAAATCCTTGTTGTAGGAACAATCACATTCCATTGAAAAGTGCAATTGTTATGGAAATGTGTACATTATGAATGTTAGGAACAACAAAAAGAAATTAAACATAATATTTTTCCATAAAAAATAATAGATGTCAACATGTAATGAATTGCAATTTGATACATAACAATCATAAATCTATACATATTTTGGTCAACTTTTGACCTACAAAATTATGAAGTGACTTCAATCACAATTAATATATGGCAAATTAAAATGAAAAGTTGTTATATGGTAGATTTTGTCATCAAAAAAATCTAATGAAAAAATGTCATTTGTGTGTATGTGCATTGTGAGCCTTAGTTTGAACTTCAAATTTGTGTTTCAAATTCACCTAAAGCAATACCAAAAATGAAATCAAGTATTACTTTGTGTGATTTAATTTTTTTGATTCCCGTGTGATTTAAATGAATTTTTTTCACAAGGTTTGGTTTATAAAAAATATAAACAACAAAAAAAACATAGCTAGAAAAAATCTAATAATGGAAGCCTAAGTAAATATACAATAGGGACAAACCTAAAATTGGAATTTTTTGGTAGTAGTACTAAAGCTACAACAAGGGCAAATATAAAACTAAATGTGATTTTTTTGTACTATCAATTTTGACATGAGAAAAGGAATTTCATCACCAAATTTATGCATGTGTTTTTTTTTCATCTCCACTTTTGATTTCACTCCCAACTTTGACAAAATTGGGGGTACATTGATCCCTAGTTTCAAGGATTTTACTAATAATTTTATAATATAAGTTGCAATTAACATGGATAGAGGTAAACCTTGTTTCCATGCTTATAACCACTCCTTTTAATTACAAGTTTGAAGATAAACATCCAATGCATGGTGAAAAAAGAAAAAGTATTTCATCCACATTTTCTTTTGTTGGTTTTGGACAAATACTGTACTTGGGGTAGAATTTTGGGTTGAACTTATAAACCAATTTGTTAGTAAATAGCTAGAAATATGATTATCGTTGAAGTATTACGGAACATGCTTAGTATTGAACTTGTTTTACCCAAAGGAATGTAATGAACCTAGTAGAAAGAGTTGTCGTTCTATTGGATGGTATGGGTGTCAATTATTCCAAGGCATAAATCATTGTTCTCATTGTGGATTTACAAAGGCATGCATGCATGTCCTTTAATGACATTAAAAAAATAATTCAACTAATTATCCTAAAAGTGGAAGCAATATGTAGTTGCCTATCCCACCCGGGAAATAATGTCAAAATAGGATAGCGAAACTAACTACATTAGTACCATGATCAAAAAATTTTAGGTTTTTCTAGAAATTATCAATGAGCCCCATTTTTTAAAAAAGTTTTGAACTTTGGAGATCACCCACAAGTAATCTATATAATTCATAATGAGTAAAAACACATTAATAGGAACTAATACAAGCATAACTAGCCCTTATTTTAAATGTTTACAAATTTCATAAACTAAGTTAATGCTGAAAACTTTTCTCCTATTAATTTGTACAACACTTTTTTAAATATGGAAATGTAGTATCTTGATAAGTTCGAAAGTAATCTAATGAATATATAATTTTTTCAGCACATTTTAAAGCTTGTAACCGATGTTTTTCAACATAGTGAAATAATGTAAAAACATTGTCTAGAAGCATTGTTGTTTAACACTATGTAAAGACTTTTTGAGCAATTTTGTACTAGCACATCAACCTATCAAGACTAGTCACAACAACTTACAAGGGTGCCATTGATTCCTATTAGCCATAATATATTAGATATATGTTACTACATGGGTAGATCTCTAATCCAATTGTTAATTGAATCACTTATAACAAGGTCTCCACCAACATGGGTCATCCAAGTTTTTAGTAAATTCCAAAATTGAAAAAAATATGTATGTTTAGGCAACACTTCATCTAATTTATTCATTTTACTAAAACAGCCAACAACTTCAAAAATTTTAATTCATTGCACCCTAGACATGGAACATTAGTTCAACCACAAGATACCCATTTCACATTTGGTAGAATAAATTCCAAGTTTGAATCAAACATGTAGGTTAAAGTAATGTTTTCAATCATTGTGTGGCTATAGTTTGACTTATGGGGAATGGCTTTAAGCAAATTTATATAACTAAGACAACCCGAATGAAACAACACCTACACTAGTACCTTTGTCTTCTTGAATGAGCTTCCAAAAGACCTATCACATCTAATGTTTCATTAGGGTTTGCACATTGTCTTAACAGTGGATGGACAAAGAATTTTAAAAACTTTATCACAAAGATAACACAAAGCAACTAAACATTATAGAAATTAGTTCATACCTACATTCAAGTTGTGAATCATAGTTCATTAATTTACCATTTTTAAATCCTAGGATTCCACACATGGTAATGAAATTTCATTTTTTTCACCCATGTAATTTCTTTCACTTGTGGTTATTTAATGCATTGCTTGTTATCTTTCAAGCTTGTGAGATGGTTGAAAACTTGAGTATGGCATTGCAAGCACCCTCTTCTTGTTCACATAAGTTTGTGATGAAATTGTCAAAATATCTTATGCCTATAGGTCTTACGATTGCACAGTATCATTGCATGGGCAAAGTATTCAAGTTGCCCAAAAAGATCCTACTTTATCACTACTTCCCTAGCATTGGTTGCAATTGTGAAACTTGCAAAAGGGTTTTAATGTCCAAGTCGTTGCATACAACACTTCATGTCGTGCAATTTGTATTCAACAATCATTTGAGGACCCATGTTCCATTTTCATTGCCATCAAAGAGAATAGCTTCAAAGAACTCCATTATCTCTTAACCATAATGAAATCAAACAAATGAATAGAAGTAGTGTAAGAAAAACTAAATATAGTTAAATCAAGAACAAAAATTATGAAAGAAGATAACCTTAAGGAAAATAAAAACATGTGTAGGAGAAAAATTTGGACCACTTTCAATCATTACTTTCATTTGCAAGGACATATATTAACACCATTTTTAAAGCCATAACTAATAGTAATGGTAATTTAAAGTGCTAAGAATACAAAGAAGATACATTTTCCAAAGCTTGCTACAAGGTATCATGGTAAACATTTTGATACAATGTGTTATGGAAGATTTGAAAGCTTTGGACAAGCTCCTTATTTCTAATGTTCATGCCAAAGCTCTGAGATGTGACTAGGACAAGCTCTTTAATTCAAGTTCATGGTCATATCAATTGCACAAATTAGGTCAAAATAAAAGAGTGTTTAATGCATTTGGGACCAAAATGGCGCAATGATGAAACATAGCTAAATTTAACTTACAAGAATCACCACAACCTAGGGTTGGGAGGATGCACCATTCTCCTCCCTATAGTATATTTGAGCTCTACATTGTTACACACTATTAATGACAATTAACTATTTTAATTTTTTTATGTTTTCATATATTTATATAAATGTCAAATTTAATTTAAATTAATATACATTTCATGGACATGAAAAGACACATGTTAATTTGTTTTTTTATATCCATGTTGGTGGATAGGAAAAAGGAGTGAAATAGTTATAAAATGGAGGTAGTTATAATGAAAGTTAATAGGAAAAGAAATAGTTATGAAGTAGTTAGACTTGAATGAGAGGTAGTTATGTTTTAATTTCGAATGGTCTAGGGACGACCATATGACCAAAATGGTTGTGTATAAGCGACATTTGAAACTTTTTGCAAAAAACCCCATATAAACCAATTTCTATGTCATTGGAATTTTGTGTACCTCTTTGTCATGAAGTTTACATCAAGATGACCATCCATTTTTCCTTGAACTCCCTAATGGAAGTTTTGAAACTATCAAGTTATGATTATGCCACTTTAGGGGGTTCATAATTTCTTTATTTTCAATACAAATCATCTTTCGATAAAATTCGTGTATTCCTTGAAAAAAGTCCAATGATGTATCAAGCTCCTCAATCAAAGTTGATTTCAATCCTCAAAATGTCGATTAAACGGTTGAGAATCATTTTGCAATTCAACTCACAACATTTCTAAATATCATAACTTATGATACAAATTGTTGTTTTGGAAATGTGACCCCACTTTAGTTTAATACTCTTCAAAAAAAATTCAAAGGTCTAAAGAAGGTTCAATTAGGACAAGTTTGTTCCCCCAAACCTTGATCCAAAAATGCATTGTCAAATTTGCAATCATTAAATTAAACTTGAAACTAACTTTGCTAGGTCCTTAAATGGTTATATTTGACTTGAAAAATAATAAATTTGAATTAATGAAAATTTCAAAAATAACAAATCATGATGTGTGATATTTATCATGTCTAAAAGAAAAAAAATAGGACTTCTAAATTCATGGAACTTAAATTTGCATATTATTTCACCCAAGGCAACGAAGACATAGTTTAATAAATAATCATGGTCATGGAGGTGGATATTGGTGTAAACAAAAAAGGTGACAAATGTAGTTAAGAACATACATTCTTGGCAAGTAATGAGATGAGATAGTAGGCAACCAAAAGGCCCAATTTTTTTCCTTAAAGGTTGGGAAGGTTTGGATCTCTAAATATTGATGTTCCCAACAAGTTCCCAGATCAAGATTTTGATGTGTTCACATCAAGTTCACAATGCATTCCCACCATGTTCCCAATGTACTCCCACCACATTCTTCACAATGTGTCCCCAACTTGTTTTTTAAGTTCCCAATTTGTTCTCCAAGATGTTCCCACTATTACCACACTTCCATAACCTTTCCTTTCCCCAAAGTTGAACTTTCATAGTCTATATAGGTGGGTTGGTGAAAGGGACGCGTGCAATGTTTTTTTATGTTTTCTTACTAACAATATTTTTCCAAAAAGAAAAATTCAAAATTCAAAAAGAAGTGATTTTGGAGGTTTTTAATTTCCAAAAATGAGAAAATAAATATTAAAATTGCTAGATTTGTATACTTGTTTTTCATTGTTTAACCAAAAATTTAGAAGGATGATTAAATATTTATATTTTATTTTAAATTTATAGCCAAATTTGGTTGAGTCTTCCTAGGGATGATCACCATTTTATCTACAAGTTCCTATTGAAGATTGCCACTGGCTACAAACAAAATTTCCTGAAGAAAACACTAGAAGCATGATTATATTTTTATATTTGGACTTTGGGATTGCAAACTTCTACTTGGGGGGTGTCCAAAATTTTTAATATTTTATGTCAATGGACCAATCAAAGTAGTTCATTACAACAAAATTAAAATTTTACAATATTATAAAACAGTTTGGATTGCACCCGACAACATTAAATAAGCCTTCTCTATATGTTACCCATGACTAATGACAATTTTTTTCATTAAAAGTAACATTCAATGGACTATATATTCAAATAAGGAAATTTTTAAACTATAATTTCTCCACATTATAACATAATTGACACATATTTAAAACAAATTTTACATTAAAAAAAGGAGATTTCAAAAGTTAATTGCAACTTATTTTACAATGTGAAATTAAAAAATTAATCCACAATAGTGAAGAAATATAAATTTTTCTTATCATTGAATGTTTGATTATTTTATTATGGGTGTTGATATTACTTTTTGTTGGCTTACAAATAGATTATCAATGTAACATAAATAAAATAAAATAATTGTTTTGTATCAACTAAAAAATAATATGCCTATCATTATTTGTTCACACATTGATATTACTGGTATGGCATTTGTTGATAATGTCCAATCATTGATAATATGAACTACATTTTAAAGATACAATGTGTTCTTTCAGATATAGGAGATCAATTGGTTATTAAAATTTGATTATTTTAATTGCTCAAAATTCAAATTGCAAATAATTTTGATTTAAACATAATCCATAACAACACATGATGTCAATGTATAAAAATGACAAATTTGCAAGCCAAAGTTTATTTAAATGTCAAATTTTAACTTTCACAAAAAGCATCCAAGATAACATATTAACTCATTGTTCACATCCCTTACATAAGCCAAGGATGTGACTATTTTAATCACCACCTTGTATAGGATTTTTGAAAAGAAGACCCAAATCCATACATGAGACTTCAAACTTTCACCATATAACCCTAAACTCTTGTCACCAATTATGTACCTAAGATCATTAACCTTTACACCACACCCTAACCTTAATTTTTGACCCAACTTAAACCCTTGTTACCATAGCCCTACATATATAATCTTATCATTTATCCATGATTCCGTACCTTGAACTTTAACTTGTAGAACCATATCACAAACCCCAAACACTACAATCTTTGACAACAATTCCACACCTTGGACCTTACATCTTAATCTCATACACTTGTCACCAACCCCACACACAAGACTCAGGGTGTAAATAATTATTTTACACAATATTGGGTTACATAGTTCAATCATTGTTGCATTTTGTTGAAAGAGTATGTGGAATAAGGGACTAGGTTATTTAGGGTATGGGCAAAATTACTTGAGAATTTAAGGCTGAAATGGGTTCATGGTATGGGGATGGATAATTTAAGGATAACAATAAGCTTGTTTAAAGTGTGGGTACATAGATAACAATCTAGTAATGCGGTAAAAAATATTTAGAATGACACAACTTACCATTTGCAAAGAATTGGAGAAAAGTTATATTGAAAAAACAACTTATTTGAAATGATATAGTCATTTTCTTTTCATTTGTTCATTTTTTTCATGTTCATGGTAAAGTGGTGATCATACATAAATAAAAACATCCAAATTTGGAATTTTCTTTTATGAAAGTAACAAAGTTAAAATTTTCTTTTATATGTTTGGCTACCTATTAAAACATAATATAGAATCCAATAAAATTTTAATTTAAAAATATTTGCAATTTTTTTTCCATTTTCAAGGAAAATAAGAAAGCCAAATAATGAAAAATTCCCACAAGAAAAACATTGGATATAACACAAATTATAGACAAATTTATCCTTTGTCTTTAAACCAATTGCAAATTATATTGTAGTACCTACCTTGGTTTGGTAGCAATATGCCTAATAATTTTTTTGGTCATTTAGGATTAACATTAAAAATAACAATATTTTACAATTCAACATTTTACTTTCTTGAAAATTTATGTTTAGGTCACTACGCCAAAACGTGGCATCCATTACTTGAACATATATGACTAGTGTCTCAATCTAATCATGTAATAATATGTGCCCTGTAATTATGCCACTTTTATGGCTATAGTCATTTCCATGACTACATGATTTTTACATTATTATAGTCATATTTTAAAAATTATTACGTGTGCCACTGACCTTGTTTGACCAAAATTTCAAAATTAAAAACCTTGATGGGGGGCTCATATTTGAAAATTGAAAACTTTCACTCACATTGAAAAAAATAATGCATTGTTATTATATATTGTCATTTGGATGTAATCGATTTCATAATGTATTATAAAAACTTTATGTAAATTTTGGTGTAAAATTAAGTCACAAAATTCAACTTAACATGGATTTAATGGTACACGATGATATATTTAAAAATAAATATTACACAAACTTTTACAATATAATTTTTTTTGAAGCTTATTATGATATATGTTATGGTTTGTTTAAATTTTTCTTTCATTCAATATTATGCTTTTGAAACTTTGGCAATTCTTTCCATATTTTGGGATTTCTTTGTCTAATTTACACATAAAATAAGAAAATGTTGAACTTGTTCCAATTTTATTTGAACCACATTTTGAATATTTGCCCAAAAAACACTCAAGTTGGGACTCTTGCTCAAAGGTATATTTTGATGAATACCCTCCTTGAACTTTTTGACACTAGATAATGATATAGAGTCCAATTAATTATATTCAAAGTTTTTTTTTAAAAATCCACATGCACTAAAATGGCATTGTTTTGCAAGTAAATCCATATAATGGGTAGTCAAGAATATAAGTTTGATCCAAATTTATTTATTAATTAATTATTTTATTAATTAATTTATCAAAACATTTGGTCATACAACTTGGAATTTTTTTAAAAATTATATTAAATCACATTTAATCAAATAAAAAGAAAAAATTCAAATAGCATGAAAATATATTAGTAATAATTTTTTAAAAATCACATTAAAAATTTATATGCACATAAATTAATAATTATAAAATTTACATAATGTTAATACTTTGTATATATATATATATATATATAATTTTACCTAATATTATATGTTAAATAGATTAAATATTTTACTTTAAAATTTAATTAATCAATCAATTAATTACAAATATAACACAACATTTATACAACTTTTATTGATTCATTATACATTCAAATGGTGGGGAAGCTTAATATTTTATTTTATTTTATTTAAAAATTTCCTAAAAGAATTTCATGTTGATTTTAAATAGCTTTATTTACCCAAAAAATTATGAAAAAAAAGAAAAATCCTTAGACATCATTGTTGTTCAAATGTATGAAATAGTGAAAACTCAAATGCATTTTCAATAAAAATTTTTGATGTATATATTTAAAACAATGTATACATGTGTACATCTTGAAAACATATTTAAGAATTTTTTTATTTTTTATTTTTCTCATTTGGACAAATTATGGAAAAAAAAAATTATTAAAATTAACTACTTTTGTATGAAACAAAGGATGATGTGGGATAATGTTATAATGTTTCCCTTTCAATAAATTTATCCCATATCCTTTATCAACAAATTCAATTTTATAAATTATATAAATGAGAAATAATTTGAAAAAATATTAATTCACAAACAATACAAGCACTAAATATATTCAAAGTGGAAATACCACTTGTGATGAACCAATTCAAAAGGCTTGTGACCAAAAAAAAATAGGATCCTACTTAATTACCTACCTACTTAGGCCTACCTTCCTACCTTGCTTACTTGCTTACCTACTTAAGCTTCTAGCTTAGGTTTCTAGGCTACCTAGGCTTAGGCTACCTAGTTTAGGTAGCATGGTTTTGTAGGCTAACTTAGGTTATTAATAAGGGTTTTAGCCTAGGCAAGGTTTGTAAGTTATGTTAATAAACAAGTACTTACATTGTCAATGTGGTTTTATTATGTTTAAACAAGTGTCTACGTTTCATAAGTCAATAAATACCTATTATTTAATTGTATTTTCCCAATGTAATAATAAAAGTCACATGATTAATGCCAACTTTTACTATGACTAGAATAATTAGTAATGGCATAAGCCATGAGTCCAATTTTACTACATAGTCATGTAGTAATATGTGACTTATATTACCACAAACACAATAATATTTGTATTGATACATGTCACATTTTGGCATAATGGGTAATGGTGATAAAGGTGGTAAGTGACACAAGGATAGTAATAAGTGGCATCTAATTGCTAGTTAAGAGAGGACACTTCCCTTCGTCATTTTCCTTGTTTTCAACATGGCGGACAAATATTTGTCATAATTTTTGAAGATTTGAAAAAAAAAATTAATAGTTAACAAGGCTAAGTACTATGATATTTTTCATTAAAATAAATAAAACCAACAATAGGTACCCTTAACAATATTATTCATGTCAAGTTTTAAAAAAAAAGTGATATTGTACCTATGTCCAATGTCTGGCACAAAATAAGTTGCAAAAAATCTAGTCAAAGAAAAGAAAAAATTATTGATATTTGCCAAAATTATTGAAAATCGAACTCCCAAGTTGTGAAAATTTGTTTATTGTTCCAACCATTGGGTTATTATTACAAATATATAACAAAGGGTGTACTTTGCATACATATTCCACATTTGTTGAAATTCTGAAAATTAAATGTGAAACTATTGAACCTCATATTTTAAAATAAATAGATATTCAACAAGGAAATGTCCATTGTTAATTGTAGGTATGCTAGTTAGTCCCCTTGAGAAAGAGGTTGGTGAGGCCAAGAAATAGTCGAGCATACCCACACATTGGAAATAAATTGAGCAACAAAGAACTAATTGACAAATCTTGACACTTAAAAGAAGATGTTTGTGATATTTCATCCATTTTATATATTTTGAAATTACCTTAGAATAAGAAACTTCTCATCTCCCAAACACTCATTTGAAATTGTGCCCCTTTTTTGAATGTTGTCACAAACCTACCTCCACCTCACAAATAATGGCATCCCAATTTTCCCAACAATTTATTAAAAAATGGAAAAACTTGGGAGTCCAAAATAAATTGAAATCCTAGTGGTCCACTCCACATGGTTCCCGATCTTGACCCAACATATTCTTCTCAATGTTTGATGTACCTATTGTTGGTTCTATGCATATCCCAAAGTCCTTTTGTTTTTTGGGCAATGAACCACTTTTATTTGCCCGTCTTGGAAAACAAAATTTGAAACTTTAAACACTCGACCAATAGAAGTTTACATTCTCCCAAATAGAATCATAGAAATGTTTCCCTTTGGCTCACCTATATAGGTTATGGGAGGACACTAAATACCCCCTTAATGTGTGTGGAGCCTAGTATTTTTTGAGCATTGCGTGGTTTTGCACATTTTGCAATTTGCATTGTCTTCACCATCAAAGCTTAAAACTTGTCCTAAATGTTTTTTTGTTAATGTTCAATTGTCCCTTGTTAGGATTTCAATCTAGGAAGACAAGAAACAATACCCATCATTAACCTATTTTTTGGCATTTACCACATTATAGTCCATCCACCCTCAAAGCTAAAATGTTGGTAAACACATATTTGAAAAAATGCAAGATGTAAGGCATTCACACATGGAGCTACCCTAACACTAAATGTTGACATGTCATGTAAATGTGTGTACATATTGCAACTATGGGGACTCATAAACTACCACCTAAGTTCTTTCTTCCAGTTGCTAGGTTAGAATGGGATCGAAAATAAAAAGGAAATACCATGAGGTCTAAAAACACAAAGAACAAAAATAATTCCAAGAATTACTTCTTCAAGGGAAATCTTGGGTGGTAGGAAGTGGGAAAGAAAAGAAACAATAAAACAACAAAAAATTAGACCCGCATGAAGGTATGCCTTGTCTTCTACTTCCGCATTCATGCCTCTTTTCCTTTTGTTCAACAACAAAACCGCCAACTATTCACTTCACCAAATTACCTCCCAAATATAACTTCAATCCTACATTTCTAAAGAAGATAATCCCTACTTCTAGTGATGTTTACAAATACACTACATAACTATAATCTTTTGTATCAAAATAAATACAAGAGTTATCACATCAAGATACACTTTTAAAGTACAGAAGATATAATTACCACTCTAATTTTTTCACATCAAGACACAACATGACACTTGTATTCCCCCCTTTTCCAAAATACATGACAACATGTTTTTTCTCTTCTATATCTCAACACTAAAAAATTGTTGTTCAAATAGGTTTTAATGGCCATCGCCTTCTTATTTGAAAAATGGCAAGCCCCTCCACCTAGCACCTAAAAATCCTTTAAATATTTTATCAAAGTTAACTTAGACCTTAGATTAATGGCTTCATCCTAACCACCAACCCACCTTCTAGAACAACTCCTAAAATAGTTATTTCTTCTACTAAAATAGTCTAGGTAACTTTACCTACTAACTTTCAAGAAGGATCTAGTTATTTCTTCTCGTAAAATAGTGAAATTATTAATTCTACCTACCCACTTCTTAGAATAATTTAGTTATTTCCCACTATTAGTAAGTTTGATTTAATTGAATTACCATGATAAATGTTATGTGGTAGTGATGTTAAATGTTGGAGTTAAATGAACACTAAGTTGTAAATTAACATCATTGGTTTATCATTTCTTTGTGAAAATTTGTGGTAACCTAGCACCCAAAAAAGGGTTAGATAATTTAATGTTATGAAGTTTTGGGAAAACAAACATTCATCATGTGCACATTCTTGCTTGCGTTCCAATGCACAACAAAAATGCACCTCATTCTTCAAAAAATCTACAAGCTCTTGTGAGAGCTCATGTGAATGACCTTGCAACTTCAAGAAACATCACAAGTGCACTTCAAGGACCTTCACAATTTGCTACAACTACTTTCATTGCATGAAAAACAATGTCACATAGATATGACAATAATGTTATTGATGAATTTGATTTTAAACAAGAAAACATAGATTTTAGTGAGTATCAACTTTCTTCCATCTCAATTGCAAATTCTTCCACTTCAATTTTGTTTCATGTGTTCAAATACAAATTGTATGTATTTTACACCTAAAACTAGTGCTGACGAATTCTCCCTTGGACTACATTGCTGTTGCTAGTGATGGAGTTTGAAAACCTTGAAGCTCATATGGCAAAAAGTTTCCCGGGATGGAGGTGGGAGTGGCGATGGCAATGCTGTTGCAGGTGATGGACAGGTGATTTAGGGTTTACCCATGTCATTGTTGTGGCGATGTTGCCACTTGGCAGCAATTGCTTTTGGCAAACTTTTTTTTAACAATGGGGTGTCGCTGCCCAGTTGTTTGTGTTGCCTTTTGGCGATTTTTCGCAAAAAAAAAAAAAGGCCCAGAGGGGTAACCACAAAAGGCACAAAAAGGGGGAAAAATATCTGAGCAGGTCTATAATCTCTAGGCTTGATTTTTTAAAAATCCATCACCCGTTGGCATCACCGGAGTCGGTTCCGTGCTCTCAGCTCCAAGTAGCAGCATGGGCCCGGCTTATTCTAGTAAAGCCGGCAGCCTTGGGGCAGCCTTGGGGTTCACGCTATCGTGGAACATTTGCCTTCATTAGAGATCACACGTCACACTAGAAATGGCCACTTCCGTTTCGGACTGGGCTCATTCTTTGGGCTTCTTTATTGGATTGTCTTGCACTCGTTAGCGCATGTCACAAGGATAGGCTTCGGCACCTCATTTCACTTGTCACCTTCTTTTCCTCTTCGATCATGACCGTCGAAGTAAGTTTGCTGTGATTGAATCACCTTTGTCTTGAGCGTCTAAACAGCCTTTATGTTCGCTGGCTCTATAAATATAGCCTAAAAGCTATATCTTATATATAAATTCACTAAGTCCGTGGGCAGTTGGGTGATTGGGCGTTCTGCTTGCGTTTTCTACGGCAGAACCGGCCCGGCCTATAACTGACCACCGGCTAGCATTTTCTATGGCAGAACCGGCCCGGACAGTCGGACGGATGGACGGACGGACAGACGAACGGGTTTTCTTCAGGAAAGAGGAGAGGTCGGAGCCTCTCCTTCCTCTGGTTTTTTGCTTTGCGCTTGGGTACCAAACAGAACATTGGGTTTGTTGTGGAAGAGGCGAGGGGGAGAAG